>CAEZXD010000052.1_pt1 | contig 5259 bp, 5 predicted proteins | sample 7265171 | NCBI WGS metagenome assembly CAEZXD01 (sample SAMEA6813899, study PRJEB35770) | freshwater metagenome | biome: Freshwater; feature: Freshwater reservoir; material: water | place: Czech Republic | collected 2015-11-04 | depth 0.5m m | reverse complement strand
TCGCATCTTGCCGCTGATGTGTGCAAGTACTACGTGTCCGTTTGTTAACGTAACTCGAAACATTGCGTTTGGTAGCGCTTCAGATACGGAGCCTTCAATTTCGATTGCGCCGTCTTTCTTAGCCAAGCAGTACCTACTTCTCTATTTCAAAACATTAACAGGGGTCCGACCATTTCTGGACAGAGGGTTAGTCTAAGGCGGGAGCCCCAAATCAGGAAATCGGGTCTTATACTCCTAATCCTGATCAGAAGGTGGCAAATTGCGAATAATTTTTAAAGGTGGCTCCGTGTGGAGCGCTGGTCTAGGCGTATTTGAGGGCTTTGCCATCGAGAATGGCCTAATTGTCGCTACAGGTCCAGCGGCTCTAGAACTTCCGGGCGAGGTAATCGATTTAGCTGGTGGCTTTTTGATACCTGGATTTATCGATGGCCATGCACATCCAATATTTGCTGGTCGTGAAGCCCGTGGACCAAAAGTTAAAAATCTGCAATCAGTTGATGAAATTAAAAGTGAAGTTGCTAGATACGCAGAAGAAAATCCTAATGAGAGTTGGATTATTGGCGGCGCTTATGAAGCGGCGATTGTTTCTGGTGGCGATTTTGATGCGCGCTGGTTAGATGAAGTAGTTTCTGATCGCCCAGTAGTTCTACATGCTGTTGACCATCACACAATTTGGGTCAATAGCAAATCGCTCGAGATCGCTGGGATCAATTCCAACACCCCAAATCCAGATGGTGGAACAATTGCAAGACGCGAAGATGGATCACCTAAAGGAACGCTGCGCGAACCTATTTCCTTTGATTTAATTCTCAAGCACGCACCAGCAGATAGTGTAGAAAGTGATTTGGAAGCAATTAAATATGCCTGCAACGAGCTAATTTCTGCGGGCGTAACTACTGCTACCGAATGTTGGGTTGAGCCACCAATGGCAGAGGCTTACATCGCGGCGGCAAAATCTGGCGCGCTAACAATAGATATGCATCTTGCCTTCTTAGTAACGCCACAAAATTGGCAAGAACAAGTCGCATACATCCAAGAGCTGCGAGCTCAAATCTCAAAGTTACCTGAGCCAAATCGACTTAAAGCGAACACAATTAAGTTTCTAACTGATGGCGCCCTTTCAAGTGGCACCGCAGCAATGCTCGATCCATATCTAGATGATCCAACCTCGACCGGTTTAAAAATTTGGGATGATGCAAATCTAATTGCCGCGCTTGGCGCCTATGACTTGTTAAATTTTCAACTCCATATTCATGCAATTGGTGATGGCGCAATAAATCAATCGCTAAATGCAATTGAAGAAGTGGTTAAAACCAATCCGAATTGGGACCGGCGCTCGGTAATTGTTCACGCCCAATTAATTGCACCAACTGATTTAGCGCGCTTTAAAGAGCTCGACATAATCGCTAATTTTCAGCCACTTTGGAGTTACCTAGATCCAATGAATAAAGAGCTTATCGAACCCCGAATTGGAAGTGAGAGAAATAATAGGCAATACCAATTGCGCACTCTTTTAGACCTAGAAACTAAAATTAGTTTTGGAAGTGATTGGCCGGTCACAAGTCATAAGCCATTAGATGCCCTCTTTATACCTGTTCTACGCAAAATCCCTGGGGCACCTGGTGAAGCCTGGAACATCCATGAAGTGATTTCTCTTGAGGAATCGTTAACTTCATATACGGCTAACGCGGCCTATCAATTGTTTGGTGAAAGAGATCTTGGGAAACTTGAGTCAGGTATGCGAGCAAATTTTGTAGTTCTAGACAATAACCCTTTTGAAACCTATGAGGTTGAAATTAAAAGTGTTTGGATTGATGGTATTGAAATCAAAGTAAATTAGAAGTTTCAATACCGAGTGAGGCTAGTTTTTCCCGACCACCATCGAGTGATGTTAAAACAAATGGCTTACCATCTTCAAGGATTGCAAATGAATGTTCGAAGTGAGCACCGCGCGAACCATCTTGTGAAACAACAGTCCACTCGTCAGACAAAACTTTGGTCTTAGGTGAGCCTCTTGTAATCATTGGTTCGATTGCCAGTGCAATGCCGGGCTTAAGTTCTGGTCCCATTCCAGCGGCACCAAAATTTAATACGTGTGGTTCTTGATGCATTTCAGTACCAATTCCATGACCGCCATATTCGCGCAAGATTCCATACTTACCTTGAGAGCGAATGTAATCTTCAATTGCAAATGAGATATCAGTTAAATTCGCGCCAATTTTTCCCGCCGCAATCCCCCGCCACATTGACTCTTCACAGGTATCAAGAAGTTTCTGATCATCAGCGTTCTTAGTTCCTGCAATAACTGAAAAAGCCGCATCTCCGTGCCAACCTTCGATAATTGCGCCAAAATCTATTGAAACAATGTCGCCATCTTCAATTGGACGATCATTTGGAATTCCATGAACAATTTCATCATTAATTGATGCACAGATAACGGCAGGAAATCCATGGTAATTAAGGAAGTTGGATTTGGCGTTATTCGCTGCCAAATTCGTTATTGCAATCTGGTTTAAATCATTAGTTGTTATTCCTGGAGCGATTGCTTCGCGTATTAAATCAAGTGTTTGGCCGACAACTAAGCCCGCTTTACGCATAAGTTTTAACTGATCAAGAGTCTTAATCTGGATAGCCATAGAGCCTACTTAAGGGCAGCGATCGCCCGAGATGCGATCTCAGAAACTTCACCAATGGCAGAAATAGTTTTCAGTAGCCCAGTATTTTGGTAGTAATTAATGATTGGCTCAGTCTGTTCAGCATAAACTTCTAAGCGGTGAGCAATCACATCTTCGGCATCATCCGGGCGTTGATATAACTCGCCACCACAAGAATCGCATATGCCAGCGGTTTTTGGTGCTTCGAAAATTACATGAGAAGTTGCACCACAGCCGCGACAAGCTCTGCGACCAGCAAGACGCTTAATAATTTCCGCGTTCTCTAATTTAAATTCAAGTACGGCATCGAGTGGAGTTCCTGATTTTTCTAAATTCTCTTTTAGAAAATCTGCTTGGCCAATGTTTCTTGGATAGCCATCAAGAAGAAAGCCGTTTTTAGCGTCATCGTGAGTTAAGCGATCTGCGACCATGTCATTTGTTACAGAGTCAGGAACAAGATTCCCGGCATCCATAAAAGATTTCGCGTGTAAACCTAATTTGGTTTCACCCTTAATATTTAGGCGAAAGATATCCCCAGTTGAGATATGCGGAATTGAAAAGTGATGCGAGAGTTGAACTGCCTGTGTTCCTTTGCCCGCACCTGGTGGACCTACCAGGATTAAGCGCATTACTTAAGGAATCCCTCGTATGAACGTTGTTGTAGCTGTGACTCAATCTGCTTTGCAGTATCAAGACCAACGCCAACCACAATCAAGATTGCAGTTCCGCCGAATGGGAAGTTTCCAGTTGCGTTGAACAAGATCAGCGCACCGATTGGAATAATCGCAACAAAGGCTAGATAGAGCGCACCTGGTGCGGTAATTCTAGAGAGAACATATTGCAAATATTCTGAGGTTGGTCGGCCGGCACGGATACCTGGAATAAAGCCACCGTACTTCTTCATATTTTCTGCAACTTCATCTGGGTTGAAGGTAATTGCAACATAGAAATATGTAAAGAAAATAATCATCGCTGAATAAGCGATTATGTAAATTGGGTGATCGCCTTTGACAAGATTCTGTTGAATCCAAACAGCCCACTTCGCAGAGCTTCCAGAGAAGTTCACAATCAAAGATGGAATATAGAGAAGTGAAGAGGCGAAAATAACTGGAATAACGCCAGCTTGATTCACCTTAATAGGAATGTATGTGCTGGTTCCGCCGTATGACTGGCGCCCAACTTGACGCTTTGCATATTGAACTGGAATTCGACGTTGTGCCTGCTCCACGAATACAACTGCTGCGACAACTAAAATACCAACTGCTGTTACAAAGAGGAATGCAAACAAACCCTTTTGAAGTTTGATTGACCAAAGTTGTGTTGGGAATTGAGCTGCAATCGATGTGAAAATTAAGATTGACATTCCGTTACCAACGCCGCGATCTGTAATTAGCTCACCAAGCCACATAATTACCGCAGTTCCGGCGGTCATAACAAAGACCATAGTCATAATTCTTTGCCAGCTTGTGTCAGGAATGATTGGATAAGAACAACCACTAAATAGACGTCCCGGAGTTCTAGCTACTGCGATCAAACCAGTTGATTGCAGAATAGAAAGTCCAACAGTTAAGTAACGTGTGTATTGAGTAAGTGTTGCTGTTCCAGATTGTCCCTCAGCCTTAAGTGCTTCAAAGCGTGGAATAACTACAGTCAAAAGTTGAACGATGATCGAGCTCGTAATGTAAGGCATGATACCGAGAGCGAAAACTGAGAGTTGAAGAAGCGCTCCACCAGAGAATAAGTTGATTAGACCGAAAAGACCACCACTACTGGATTGGTCCAAACAGAGCTGAACATTCTTATATGAAACACCTGGCGTTGGAACAATCGAACCAAAACGGAACAAGCCCATGATGGCAAGAGTAAAGAAAATCTTTCTACGCAGATCTGGCGTCTTAAACGCCTTACCAAATGCTGAGAGCACGATCTTCTCCTTCTAACTAAATTAAATCGTTTTGGATTTAGAGTTTTTTAGCTGATCCGCCAGCAGCGGCAATCTTCTCAGATGCTGATGATGAAAAGGCATGCGCCTCGACAGTTACCTTCACTGAAATTTCGCCATTGCCTAGAACCTTAATTGGATAGCCATCACGAACAGCGCCCTTTGCAATTAGATCCGCAACAGTGACAGCGCCACCCTTTGGATAAAGTGCATTGATTGTTGAAACGTTTACTGGCTGATATTCAGTGCGCTCTGGGTTTTTGAAACCACGAAGTTTTGGCAGACGCATTACGAGAGGTAGTTGACCACCTTCGAAACCTGCGCGAACAACGTTACGAGCACGTGTTCCTTTACCACCGCGACCTGCAGTCTTTCCCTTTGAAGCTTCACCGCGACCCTTACGAGTACGAGACTTCTTTGCTCCTGGAGCTGGGCGTAGATGATGGACTTTTAGCACCATTGTTATTCAACCTCCTCAACCTTGACGAGGTGGCGAACAGCGACGACCATTCCGCGAATTTCCGGACGATCTTCCTTAACCACAACATCACCGATTCTTTTTAGACCTAGTGAACGCAAAGTTTCGCGGTGTTCTGGACGACCGCCAACCTTTGAACGTAATTGCGTAACTTTTAGACGAGGCATTATGCACCTACCGATGCT
>CAEZXD010000031.1_pt1 | contig 14960 bp, 14 predicted proteins | sample 7265171 | NCBI WGS metagenome assembly CAEZXD01 (sample SAMEA6813899, study PRJEB35770) | freshwater metagenome | biome: Freshwater; feature: Freshwater reservoir; material: water | place: Czech Republic | collected 2015-11-04 | depth 0.5m m | reverse complement strand
TATTTGATTGATGGAGTGCGCCAGTAATTTTACGAAGTGCTTGTGACATCAAACGTGCCTGCAAGCCCATATGTGAATCACCCATCTCGCCTTCAATTTCTGCGCGAGGTGTAAGTGCAGCAACTGAGTCAACAACGATTACATCAATTGCGCCAGAGCGAATCAACATATCCATGATCTCAAGTGCTTGTTCACCAGTGTCTGGTTGTGAAACTAAAAGTGCATCAATATCGACGCCCAATTTGCGGGCATACTCTGGATCAAGTGCATGTTCAGCATCAATAAATGCTGCGATGCCGCCAGCCTTCTGAGCATTAGCAATTGCATGAAGTGCAACAGTCGTCTTACCTGAAGATTCTGGTCCGTAAATTTCTACAATACGACCTCGAGGTAGACCACCAATTCCAAGTGCGATATCTAACGCAACTGAACCGGTTGAAATAACTTCCACAACTTGTGGGCCGCGATCGCCCATCTTCATAACTGAACCCTTACCGAATTGACGCTCGATTTGGGCAAGTGCACTTTCTAAGGCTTTGGTGCGATCTGAATTCTGCTTCTCGGATTGTTTTTCAGGCTGTTCTTTAGCCATGTTTTTGACCTTTCATCGATCATCGTTATCGGTCCTGAAGGTACGGAGACCCACCGACGGCAGAGGCTAGGCATCTGCGGAATTGTGGAACCGCTCAGGCTGGGTATATCCGGGCTTTTAGCCATGTGAGGCTTCCGGCGCGAATAGGTAAAGGGTAGCCGAACACCTGTTCGAATGGCAACAACACGCCGAAACCCCCGACCAAATCTCCACGGAGACCGATCGGGGGTTTCTAGTTATCTAGTCTTTTTTAGTTTCTGAGCGATATTACCTATTGGTGCGGAATGGACCCGCTGTTCCGTTCTTCAATCTCTTACGGAGAACAGCGAAGTACCAAACAACTGCGGCAAGCTCGAAGTAAATCGCCATTTTTGCTACTACATGGCTCCCGGCAGGAAGAGTCATGCAGAGAACTACGATTATTGCCCAGGCGATGCCAACATAACTGAGCGGAACTAGTTTCTTGCCCATGTCGTAGTACTGAGCAGGAGCGCTAGGAATCTTATTGTTCTTAGCTCCAATCACAGTCGAAACAAGAACAGAGCCATAAGTTATGTAAAGGACGACGCTAACGATGCCAAGAACTTGAGATGCAATTCCTGAGGAAAGGAATGTAACTCCAATAGCAAAAGCTCCTACCAGAAGAACAGCAGCAATCGGTGTCTTGGTATTTGGGTTAACTTTTGCAAAAGTCTTTGAGAAAGGAAGCATGTTATCTCTTGAGAGTGAATAACATGTGCGAGTTGCAACAGTAACATTTGCAAGTAAGCATGAGAACATGGATACAAAGCAAACTACTTGTAGCAAGAACCCACCGGCAGAACCAAAATGAGATTCAAAAATCGAAATCATTGGGTTTGCTGATGTTGAGTTAACAGTGTCGGCTATTGGGCCAGGAATTGCCATTGCAAAAATTGCAAATACTCCTAAGCCGGCTAGACCAGAAATAATTACTGCACGGCGCATAGCTTGTGGCGCAACCTTGCGTGGGTCATGAGTCTCTTCTGCTAAGTCAGCAGAACCTTCCCAGCCAGCGATTGTCCAAATTGGAAGAAGCAGCGCTGTAGCAATCGCAGTGATATTGATTGCCCCACCAGTACTCGATCCGGTCTGGAAAAGAATGCTTGCTCCCTGCTTTTCAGCGAAGAAAGCAATACCTATTCCAAGAAGAAGAGTTAGGCCGATAGTTCCAACAAGTTCAATACTTGCTCCGCCATTATTTATGCGAGCAGTCAATTTAATCGAAATAATATTTACAATGACTGCAAAGACAATTCCAATTGTTGAAAGCATGATGATGTTTGCATGTGTTGGCTTATCCCAGAAGTCTGGAGCGAAGACCGACGCTGTTGCTACAGCGATACCTGCAGAACCAACGAATTGGCAGAGAAGCGCATTCCAGCCAGTAAACCAGCCATAGGATGGATTAACTAAGCGTGAAGCCCAGTGATAGGCATATCCAGTGATTGGAAGTCGAACTGCCAAGTGGCCATAAACGGCAGACAATAGAAGTGTGCCTGCGATTACTGGAAGCCATAACCAAATAGCGACGCCGCCAATAGTTTGGAATGGTTGTGCAAATAAAGTGAAGACAGTAGTTGTAACACTGATCATTGAGAAAGCTAGTGCGAAGGATGAAAATCCACCCATCGTACGTTTAAGTTCTTCTTTATAACCAAAAGCGCCGAGTACTTTATCTTCTTGAATGTCTTGATTATCGTTATACGGCATTTTTACTCCTCGTCATTGAGATTCTTTGAGAAAAAGAAGCGTTGATAAACGCTAACTAAAATTAATCTAAAAGGGAAGAAGTCTCGATATTAAGTTTTAAGTTAGTGGGGCTCAATCCATATACGCTCCCCCGTTTACTGAGATTGCTTCACCGGTAATAAAGTCGGCGTCTGGGCCCGCGAGAAAGGCGACAACCTTCGCTACATCTTCGGGTGTCTCTAAGCGAGCGAGTGGAGTGTCATTAATCCAAAGTTTCTTCACGCTCTCTGGATCCGTTCCGCGAAGTTGTGCCTCCCACGCTAATTCTCGATCCTGCATTGGGGTTGCTACAAAGCCAGGACAAACACAATTAACGCGAATGCCGTGTGGGGCTAATTCAAAAGCCATTGCCTGAGTTAAGCCGAGTACTGCAAATTTGCTTGCAACATAATCAGCGAGAAATGGTACTCGTCCCTGCTTTGCCGCCATTGACGCGGTATTAATGATTTTTCCTCTTGTACCAAGTTCTATCATTTTTCTGGCGACTGCTTGTCCGCAGTAGAAAATTCCATAGGTATTAACTTCAAAACTCCGTTTCAAATCTTCAGGAGATACATCTACAAACTTTTGCATCTTAGAAATACCGGCATTTGAAACCCAAACATCAATTCGGCCATAGTCTTTGACAACTTTATTTACTAATTCGGTAGAAGCAGCTGGGTTAGTTACATCTAATTGTTCAGCGGCTGCGCCCTTTAATTCACTCGCTACCTTTTGCGCACTTTTTAAATCTATGTCGGACACGACAACGGTATAGCCGCGGGAGAACAATTCACGGGCGATTGCTGCACCAATTCCTGATCCAGCTCCTGTCACAACGGCTACCTGATTGCTCACTTATCCTCCTAGTTAGTTCTTGCTAATTTATGTGAAATTCTCTGGGTCGAAGTTTGTAGCTCTAAATACATTTCATAACGCTCTTGATATCTTGCTTTGTTTCTTTCATTAGGCTCAATAATTTCGCCTTTTTCTAACGCACTATCCACATATGACCAATCGCTAATTGCCCCACTTCCTATGCCTGCAACAACAGCGGCTCCGAATGAAGCGCCGGGATGATTAATTATTGAAGTTAAATTCTTGTCGAGTACATCTGCAAGAATTTCCCGCCATAACCTTGATTTAGAACCGCCATTTGTAACCTTTGGGCTCTTAACAATTAAACCGCGCTCTTCAAAAATCTGAAAATGCTGCTTAAATCCATAAGCAATTGCTTCAAGAAAGGATCTATGGATATCGCCACGTGTTGTTCCTAGATGAAGTCCCGAAATAACACCTCTTAAGTTCGGATCATGCAGTGGTGACTTTTCGCCTAGGAAATATGGAAGTGTAAGTAGCGCACCTGGTTCACTTAATTGGGCCTCACTATCAAGTGTCACCAAATCAACGTCATTTAATAATTTTTGTTCCCAACGAAGCAGGGAACCACTTGTAGCCATGCATCCATTTGGTAACCATTTTCCGGGGATCGGGTGCGCATCTAAATACAATCTTGAATCGATGAAGAATTCATCACTAACTGCCAGGATGTCTCCAGCACCACCAAGTTTTACCAAACAATCTCCGTGGCTATTTAATCCAGCGCCATAGGCCGAAAGTACGTGGTCAGCTCCACCGACATAAATTGCCGTCCCTGCTAACAGGCCAGTTTCAATTGCTGCCTCTTTCGATACTTCACCAACTTGAGATCCTGGATCTAGCGGCGCCAATAAATCTGGCCAAGGGATGTTTGTAGCCTTTAATACTTCTTCAATTGGTTGTTTATCCCAACCATATAGGCCGCTTTCAATTGCCCAGTTACGTTCAACATGTGGTTTTGCACCTAAGCGCATTGCCATCCAGTCATATGAGCCACAGATAAATTTCGTTTGTTTCCAAATCTCGCTCTCATTTCGCGATAGCCAAAGGGCCGTTGGAGCAACTGACTGTTGTGTCAAAATCGATCCAGTTAATGAAAGTAAATCAACTCCTTCCAATTTTTTAGCTAGCTCTGCAATTTCACTAGTTGCCCGCGCATCATTTTGAAGTATTGCTCGACGTAGCGCTCGCCCATTTCCATCTGAAATTACAACTGCTGGAACCATTCCGGAAATTGCTACTGCGGAAATATCCGAGTTCTTGCACTTTGCTTCAGCAATTAACTTTGGAATCGCGAGGCAAAGGCTCTGCCACCATTCATTGGTATCAGCTTCAGCCCATCCAGTGTTTTCGTTGTGTAAAGCTAAACTTTCAGAGACAGTAGCGCGGATTCCATTCTCTACATCCAACAAGACAGCCTTAAGTCCTGAAGAGCCGATATCGACTCCAAGCATTAAGGATGAGTTGGATTTAGGCACTACGGGCCGCATCAATAAATCTCTTTGCTCGCTCTGGATCAACTTCATTCCAGGTGTAGCCATCGCGCTTTAAATCGCTTCCTACGATGCACCCATCTGCATGCTTGAAGAACTCTTTTATTGTCGTTGAGCGTGCTCCGGTATTTAATAAGACTGGAATCTCTTTTTCAACCGCTTCGCGAACATCTGCCACAGTCTTTACGTCAGGTTGACTTCCAGCCATTGGACCAGAAACCAAAATTACATCTGGCAAACTTGAAACAACAGTTGATTTAGCCATTTGTGCCGGAGTTCGTTGTCCGATACTTGATGCAAATTCTGGAGTTATATTTGCAAAAATCGCAAGATCATCGCGACCAAAATTTCTGCGATTGCGTAATAGCGTTGCCGCATCAGGAGTCCATAAGCCCATATCTGATTCCCAAGTTCCAGTGATTACTTCACGCATGAAATATGCACTGCTGCCAACAGCGATAGCCATTGCGCACTGTTCATCCCAGAGGAAATCAACGCCAAATGGAATATCTGTTGGTTTGCACTCTGTTACTACTCTTGTCATAACTGCCGACGCTTCTAACCCTGCGTTCAATTGATATGGGCGATCGCCTTCATTGCAGAAAAGGATGGCATCAAAGCCTGCCTTTAATAACTCTTCGGTATCTCGTTTTACATGATCAATCAGACCCTGCACCCCCTTGGCCGCATCGTAAAGTGGCGTTCCCGGCAATGGTGGAACATGTGCCATTGCGATCAAAGGTTTTTTTACATTGGGAAAGATTTTCGAGAAGCGGGACATTAGTTGCCTTCCTGATTTTTATCTTTATTTTGAATTGGCTCTACGTGAATTACTTCAATTCCTGCATCTCTGATCTGCGAAATCTCTTTGTTATTCGGTGAGGCATTTGTAATTAAGATATCTACAACATCAACTGGTGCAATATTTGCAAATGCAATTTTCCCGATTTTTGTTGCGTCGGCAAGTACCACAACTCGACTGCCTGCCTTTATTGCTTCCTGTTTAACTCTTGTGTCATCGAGGTTAAATTCAGTTAGCCCTTTACTTGCACTTATGCCGGCAACCCCCAAGAACACAGTGTCACAATTTAGATCTGAGAACGAATTCTCAGCGCGGGCACCTATCAAACTCATCTCGCCTTTACGGACAATTCCGCCAGTAACGATGGTTCTAATATTTGGTTTAGATGAAAGTTCACTAGCTATCAAAATGGAACTCGTAATTAAAGTCAGTTGTAACTTTGCATCGATTGCACGAGCCAACTCGAGCGTGGTCGTTCCGCCATCGATAACTGCAGTCTCGTTATCGGATAAAAGTGCGGCGGCTGCTTTTCCAATTCGCATCTTGGCTTCATGTTCAAAGCCCGTCCTCGTAATTATTGGAGGCTCATACGAGCGACTCTGAGATGGGATTGCTCCACCTCTTACCCGGCGGACAAAGCCATCCAATTCCAGAGTTTCAAGATCTCGTCGAATGGTCATTTCTGAGAGACCAAATTCTTTTGCTAGATCGGAGATGGCCATTTCACCAGATAAGTTCAGGCGGTCAAGAATTGCCTGTTTTCGGAGGGTTAACTTCATCTCTGTAGACTAACTCTTATGTCACAAAACACAACTTTTTTTTGATAATTATTAACACATATTCACATTTTTGAGATTGGCTACCTAAATTTGGCCGGCATCTCTGGATTATGAGCGACTACGCCCTTCCAGATATCTCCTGGCTCTTGCCCCGTTGAGAGCGCTTCTTCAACCGTTAAGCCACCTAATTCAGCGTGAACTGTGTCGCGACTATAAGTTGTTGGGTCTGGAAAATAATCAGCAATGCGAGCGCGCAGCTCAGTTATCCGCATTTATTCAATCCTTTTAAACCTCTTAATCCTGTTACGCGAGTGATCTGGCGATTTGTTCGGCTTGGTGTGCTGATTCAGCCGGGGTCAACGGTGAGGCAATCTGGCCGATCAACCAATGCAATACGAGGCTGGAATTATTCAAACCAAAAATCTTAGTTAGCGACTCTTGAACCGTTGCCCAGAGTGGATGCTCGCTGATTGTTACGAAGCTGGCGATATCTTCAGGATCGGTCTCGGTCATTTTTCGCAGCGCCTTATCCCCTGAAATCTCGCGAGATAGAACTAGAAGCGCATCCTTTGGGGTTGGTGAATTAGCTGCAAGATCTGCAAGGCGCAAAATTTCAGATTCGAGAAGGCTAAACATCATCTCTTCTTTATCTGCAAAGTGGTTATAAACCGTGGCTCTTGAGACTTGAGCACGAGCGGCGATATCGACCATATTGGATTCGTATGAGCCAACTTCGGTGATGACTATTTTGGCACCCAGAAGGATCGCTGTTTTTGAACGTTGGGCTGGAGCCACAGTCATCGCTTAATCCAATATCCGAAACTTTCGTCGCTAGCAAAAAAGCTAAGCGGCGGCTTCTACAACGCTAAGTGATGGAGCTTCTGTTGCGCGAATTGCAAGTGATACATCTGAGATAACTGTTAACAGTGAAAGATCTAGCGCCTGGCAGATTGAATTTAGAAGTTCCGAAGATGCTTCTTTCTGGCCACGTTCTACTTCAGATAAATAACCCAGTGAGACGCGTGCAGATTTTGCTACATCGCGAAGGGTGCGCCCTTGAGAAATTCGCGCTTGGCGCAGGGTGCTGCCGATATGGGTTCGAAGAAGAGTCACAAGAGAAGGATACGCGAAAAAGTGGCTAATGCGCTCTCAATTGTGGCCTTTCTTACCGTGGCGCGATCGCCCGCTATCGAAAGCTCAATGGCAATAACCTCTTTTTTTGTGGAAATCGCGAGCCATACCGAACCGGCGCTTTTTCCATAAGCCTTGCCCGGACCCGCTACCCCAGTAGTTGAAATAGCAAAATCAGATTTAAATATTTTGCGCACGCTCTCGGCCATCGCTTTTGCAACTTCTTCAGATACTGCGGTGTGCTTTGAAATCAACCGCTTTGGGATTTCTAATAATTTAACTTTGCTTGCATCGCTATAAGTTGTAATGCCACCAAGGAAAACTTCAGATGATCCTGCAACTTCCGTAAGTGCGGCGCCTAGTCCGCCACCAGTTAGTGATTCAGCTACGGCCAGAGTATTGCCAGATTTTCTTAATTGTTTAATGACAGTTGTTGCTAATTCTAAATCCGACTTCATTTCTTCAAGACCTTCTTGAAGTAATCAAGGCCAGTCGTGATTGTTAGGTAGATAGCGACAGCCATAAATACATCACGTGGAATGTGTAACCAAGTTGGCAGCGGCAAAATATAGAAACCAACTCCGAAGCTTTGGAAGGCCGCCTTTAACTTTCCACCTTTACTTGCCGGGATTACCCCATCTTTGATGACAGCGAGGCGAAGAATTGTGACCGATACTTCACGAACCAAAATTAGAATCGTTACCCACCACCACAATTTGCCCTGCATCGAAAGACCAATCATTGCGGCGCCAATTGCGACCTTATCAGCGACCGGATCTAGGAAAGTTCCAAAGCTTGTTATCTGCTTACGTGATCTGGCAATTCGACCATCAAAGAAATCGGTAAGTCCGACAGTAAAGAAACCGCCCCAGGCAATTATCCGCCAAAGCGAGTCATCTCCACCATTCTTAAAGAGTGCGTATAAGCAGAATGGGACCGCGACCAACCTGGAAATAGTTAAGGTATTTGGCAGGTTTAAATATTTCAAAGTGGAACCGCAATCAAATCCACACCGGAGGTTTCAGTAACAACAGCATCGACATACTCGCCAACTTTATATTTAGCGCGGCCCTTTACAAAGGTAGAGCCATCAACTTCTGGACCTTGGTGTTCGGCACGGCCTTCTTGGCCTTCTTCATCCTCAATAAGAACACGTACATGTTCACCGATTCGCTCTTCCGCTCTTTGCATAAGAAATTCATCTACTAACTTAGAGAGCAATTCCACGCGTGAATTGATTACATCTTGATCAACCTTATTTTCTAGGGTGAGCGCTTCAGTTTTATCTTCATCGGAATAGCCGAAAACTCCAATGGCATCTAGGCGAGCCCGAGATATGAAATCTACAAGCTCTTCGAATTCAGCTTCGGTCTCACCAGGAAATCCAACGATTACATTTGAGCGAATACCTGCTTGTGGCGATAGCGCACGAATTTGGGAGATTAAATGTAGGAATGAATCTGTGTCACCGAAGCGGCGCATTCTGCGCAGAACAGTAGGGCTTGCATGTTGGAAGGAGAGATCAAAATATGGCACAACTTTTGGGACCGAGACCATTGCTTGGATAAGTGATGGTCGCATTTCGGCTGGTTGTAGATAAGAAAGTCGGATTCGTTCTACACCTTTAATTTTTGCGATCTCAGGAAGCATATTTTCAAGTACCTTTAAATCTTTAAAATCTTTGCCGTAAGAAGTCGTATTTTCACTGACGAGAAATAGTTCAGTAACTCCCTGTTCAGCAAGCCAATGCGCCTCTTCAATAATTTCAGTTGGGCGCCTTGAAACAAATGAGCCACGGAACATCGGAATCGCGCAGAACGAACATCTGCGATCACAACCTGAGGCAATTTTGAGTGGAGCGATTGGAGCGTTATCTAATCTTTTTCGATAAATAGCCGGGCTCGGAGAGTTGGGTACAACTAATTTCTGACGATCAGCTGGCGCGATTGGAAGAAGTGCCCGACGATCTTTGGGTTTATGTGCAGCGATAGATCCGCCAGAAATAATTGTCTGCAAGCGAAGTGAGATATCTTCGTAATCATCGAATCCAAGAATTGCATCGGCCTCGGGCAACGCATCTGAAAGTTCATCGCCATATCGTTCAGCCATACAACCAACAGCTACAACGGCTTTTGTAGTGCCATTAGATTTGAGGGAATGAGCCTCTAAAAGGGCATCGACTGAATCTTTCTTTGCACTTTCAATAAAGCCACAAGTGTTTATCAAGGCAACTTCAGCAAGTGCGGGATCATCAACTAAAGTCCAACCATCGGCGGCTAATCGACCGGCAAGTTCTTCAGAGTCAACTTCATTTCGCGCACAACCAAGGGTTACGAGTGCGACAGTTCTACTCTTCTTGGTAATCACTGCCTCGGCGCTCATCTGCGCCATCTTACAGGGGGTTAAGTTTTAAGTTGAACTTACCCGTTATTTGAATTCTTTGGGCTAAAGGAGAGGTGAACTACTTCCCCAACTCCGCCAGGTGTTCCGATTTCTTCGCCATTTACATTGAGCGATACCGCCGCCGCATTTCCAATAGTTACCTGAAGAAGTTGGTCCTCATTAAATGATCTAGCCTCGCCCGTCTTGATTGACCCACTAAATATTTGTGCGCCACTTTCATCTTGGATTCCCACCCAAGATTTTCCAGAAATACCTGTAACAACTAGAGAAACACCTGTTGTCTTTGTAGCGACAACTTGTGAACTTTGGTCTGTAGTTGAAGGGGCCGCAACTTGGCTTGACGGAGCCACTGTTGAGGTCTTGTTAGTTGGGAAGAGTGAGATAACTGCGGGAACTGCGATTAGAAGTGCAACCACACTTGCCGCAACTGATGCGAGAGCTTTATAAGAAATTTGTGGGCGAGCTGCACGAACTTTTACTACGCTATTTTCTACTAAGAGGTCAATCATTGGTCGATCAAAATCTCCAGTTACCAGGGCAAATTTTTCAATTAAATCATCACCGTTTAACTTAATAACTTTTGCAATTGAGCGGATATGTCCACGCGCATATGCATTTCCACCGCAACTTGAGAAACTATCTGATTCAATATCTTTTATTACTGCTTCGCGAATGCGAGTAATCTCAGCAACTTTCGCAATTGTGTAACCAGCACCTTCGCGCGCATCGCGAATCTCGGTACCGAGAGTTAGATTTTCTAAACTCATTCTTATTCCTCTTACTTGAAGATCTTCGAAACTTGAAGACTTGGAAGGGGATTTCCAAGGCCCTAAGGGTAAAACCCCATGAGCCCTTTCTACAAGTCCCATCAAGCCGAAAGATAGATATGAGGTGAATTCACCCCTAACACTGACCCTTGTTTAGAAGCCCACGCTGAATTACAACTATTGAATTTAGAGGTTACCTTGTAGCTGTTCTAAGACATCTGGCATCTGTTCGGCGCTGATGAGAACAGTACGTGCTTTGGAACCTTCAGTAGGGCCGACAATTCCACGACTCTCCATTAAATCCATTAAACGCCCAGCCTTTGCAAAACCAATTCGCAATTTACGTTGCAGCATTGAGGTAGAACCAAATTGCGTTGAAACAACAAGTTGTACTGCTTGCAATAACAAATCCATATCATCGCCAATATCATCTTCAATAACATGGGCTTTTACTGGCGCTGTTAGATCGAGTCGATACACCGGTTGTAGCTGTGATTTAACGTGATTAACAATTGCTTCAGTTTCACGCTCTGAAACATACGCTCCTTGAATTCGCATCGCCTTGCTTGCACCCATGGGCAAGAAGAGCGCATCGCCTTGGCCAACTAATTTTTCCGCACCTGGGGTATCTAAAATAACTCTGGAATCAGCAAGGCTCGATGTGGCAAATGAGAGTCGAGATGGCACGTTCGCTTTGATAAGTCCAGTAACAATGTCAACGCTTGGGCGTTGGGTTGCAATCACTAAGTGAATACCGGCGGCTCTTGCTAGTTGAGTAATACGAACGATTGAATCTTCAACTTCACGGGCTGCAATCATCATTAGATCTGCAAGTTCATCGATAATAACAAGTAGATACGGGTATGGCTCAAGAATTCGTTCGCTGCCCTCCGGAACCGTTAACTTTCCAGAACGAACCGCCTTGTTGAAATCATCAATATGTCTAAATCCAAATGCTGATAGATCGTCATAACGCATATCCATTTCACGAACGACCCACGCAAGGACATCTGCAGCCTTCTTTGGGTTTGTGATAATTGGTGCAATTAAATGTGGAATGCCTTCATAGCTTGTAAGTTCAACGCGCTTTGGGTCAATCATTACAAGTCGCACATCATCTGGTGTTGATCGCATAAGAATTGAAACAATCAGGGAGTTAATCATCGAAGATTTACCGGCGCCAGTTGCACCTGCAACTAAAAGGTGGGGCATTTTGGCTAAATTAGCGCAGATGAAATTTCCTTCGACATCCTTACCAAGTGCAATAACCATTGGATGGGTATCGTTTCCTGCGACCGATGAACGTAGGACATCTCCAAGTGCCACAATTTCCCGATCAGTATTTGGAATTTCAATACCAACGGCAGACTTGCCTGGAATCGGTGAAAGAATTCGAACATCACCGCTTGCAACTGCATATGAGATGTTCTTTGCTAGTGCGGTAATCGCCTCAACTTTTACGCCATTACCTAGTTCAACTTCGTAGCGAGTTACCGTTGGTCCGCGCATAAAACCAGTAACTCGGCATTCAACGCTGAACTGGTCGAATACTTGGGTAAGTGCAGCGACAACTACATCATTTGCTTTAGATTTTGCCTTTGATGCTGGACCAGTTTTAAGCAAATCCATAGAAGGTAATTCATATTTTATGTCCCCAGTTAAAAGCATCTGCTTTGCGCGCTTTGGAACTTCGGCGACCGCAGCTATTACTGGAGTTGGCTCACGAGGAATTTCGACGGTGAATTCTTCATCGAAACTCTCTTCATCGAGTTCTTCTTCATCCTCTTCTTCGTGAATAAATCCTTGAACAAGTGGGGTTTCAAATGGTGGCGTATCTGAAATCTCAAAGGCCTCTTCGGCGCGTGCCGCTCTTGCATCAGAGACCTTGCCACTTCCCCAAGAAAATAGGGTAGAGATTCGCTCAATTACTTTAGATACCGGAGTCGCTGTAATTACTAATAATCCGAAGAAGAGAAAAATTACGAGAATTGGGATGGCAAGAATAGTTGTTACGAGTGCAACTAGTGGAGTTGAGATACCGTAACCGATCCATCCGCCACCATTTCTAATTGCGGTTTCTCCGGTTCCACTTGACCCATTAATTATGTGAAGTAGTCCAGTAATCGTTATCAGTAATACGAAAGTTCCGATGATTATGCGCCCTGTGGCTTTGGCATCATCCGGGGCCTTAAAAAGCCGAAATGCGAAGTAGCTAAAAATAATTGGCGCAAAGGCTCCAAGTCGGCCAACTAATCCGAAGACTGCGGCATATATTCCGTGCCCCACAGCGTTGTCTAAGTGGAACCAGACACCAGCAGCCGAAATTAATCCGAGAATAAAAACTAAGAATGCCAAGCCATCACGTTGGTGCGCAGGATCTAAATCTTGGGCGCCACGGAAGATAAAGCGAATTGAAGAACCGATTGTTTTTGCAATAAAACGCCAGATTGCTCCAACTCCACGAGCAGCGCCATTGGCTGCCGCAGATTTCTTACTTGATGCCTTTTTTCTCGCGGCCATAATGGCTAACCTTAAAGCGTTAGATATGCGTGATATCTAAGGCGCGCCGCTACTTCTATTAGACCTCGATAACTACAGGAACAATCATTGGTTTACGGCGATGCTTATCGCCAACCCAACTTCCCACAGTTTTTCTAACAACTTGTTGAAGTTGATGCGTTCCATTAATTCCATTTCCAACAGCTGTCGCAAGTGCTTTTTCAATCATGCCCTTAACTTCATTGAAGAGCGCGTTATCTTCAGTGAATCCGCGAGCATGGATATCTGGTCCAGCAACAATTTTTCCAGTTTGTGATTCGATTACGACAACAACTGAAATGAATCCCTCTTCACCCAAGATGCGGCGATCTTTCAAAGAACTTTCGGTAATTTCACCGATGCTCTGACCATCGACATAAACGAAACCGACTGGAATCGCTCCGGCTACATCTGCATATCCATCAGCCATATCAACGACGATGCCATTTTCTACAACTAAAGTATTTGTTCTAGCAACACCAGTTTTAATAGCTAGCTCAGCATTTGCTCGTAGGTGGCGCCATTCACCATGAATCGGCATTACATTCTTAGGCTTAACAATGTTGTAGCAATACAACAGCTCACCAGCAGATGCATGACCCGAAACGTGGACCATCGCGTTACCTTTATGAACCACATTTGCCCCGAAGCGCGTTAGTTCATTGATTACTCGGTAGACCGGATTCTCATTTCCTGGAATTAGTGATGAAGCCAGAATTACAGTGTCACCTTTACCCACTTGAATTTCATGATCACCATTTGCCATACGTGAAAGCGCCGCGAGTGGTTCACCCTGAGATCCAGTGCAAATCAGAACAACCTTGTCGCCATAATCTTTCAGATTCTTGGAATCAACAATTAAGTTAGGTGGAATATGCAAGTAACCAAGATCTTCCGCTAATTTCATATTGCGAACCATGCTGCGGCCAACGTATGCAACCTTGCGACCATGACTTTCCGCGACATCAATTATCTGTTGAATTCGGTGAACGTGTGAAGCGAATGATGCAACGATTACTCGACGTTCGGTCTGGCGAATCACTCGATCAAGGACGGGGCTGATATCGCGCTCTGCAGTTGTAAAGCCCGGAACATCGGCATTCGTCGAGTCAACCATAAACAGATCAACACCCTCTGCGCCCAAACGTGCGAAGGTAGCTAAATCTGTTATCCGACCATCTAGTGGAAGTTGATCCATTTTGAAATCGCCAGTAGCAAGTACTAAACCTGCTGGTGTGCGAATTGCAATTGCAAGTGCATCAGGAATTGAGTGATTAACTGCAATAAATTCCAATTCAAAGGGTCCAAATTTTTGCTTCATCCCAGCTTTAACTTCAACCATTGGCGCGGTAATTCGACGCTCTTTTAGCTTTGCTCCAGTAAATGCCAGAGTCAACTTAGATCCAACGATAGGGATATCACTGCGTTCGCGAAGTAAATAAGGTACTGCTCCGATGTGATCTTCATGGCCATGTGTAAGTGCTACAGCAACAACATCATCTAAACGTTCACGGATATATTCAAAATCGGGCAAGATTAAATCGATACCAGGTTGGCTCTCTTCCGGGAAGAGAACACCGCAATCAACTACTAATAACTTTCCTTCATATTCAAAGACGGTCATGTTGCGACCGATTTCACCGAGCCCACCCAGTGCGACTATGCGCAGAGTTTTTGGAGCGAGCTTCGATGGATAGGGTAAATCTGGATGCGGGTGATTCATTAGTTAAGTGTTACTCCACCTTGTCGTAGGTCCTCCCGCAGTTGCGCTATTTGCGCAGCGGTGGCATCGACAAGTGGCAATCTAGTAAATCCGCCAGGTAGGCC
>CAEZXD010000011.1_pt1 | contig 32894 bp, 31 predicted proteins | sample 7265171 | NCBI WGS metagenome assembly CAEZXD01 (sample SAMEA6813899, study PRJEB35770) | freshwater metagenome | biome: Freshwater; feature: Freshwater reservoir; material: water | place: Czech Republic | collected 2015-11-04 | depth 0.5m m | reverse complement strand
GTGAGGCGAAGTTCGCTCATCTCTTAGCTCCCTTGTTCCGAGGATTCATTAGCGTCCGCAGTTTTTACTGCCTGCGCAGATTTCGTGCCGGATCTCTTTCGAAGAACCCAGCCAAGAATATTGCGTTGCTTAGATCTTGCAACACCCATCGCCCCTGCTGGCACGTCGTCAGTAATTACCGACCCAGCCGCAGTGTAAGCGCCATCGCCGATCGAAACCGGCGCAACTAACATGGTGTCGCTTCCGATTCGAACTTCGTTACCAATCTTTGTCTTATGTTTTTCAACACCGTCGTAATTCACAAATACCGTGGCTGCTCCGATATTGGAACCAGACCCAATTTCAGCATCACCGACATATGAAAGGTGTGGAACTTTTGATCCCTGACCAATTGTTGAATTCTTAATTTCAACATATGCACCGGCTTTTGCGCCTTCGCCAAGCAGTGTTCCTGCTCGAAGATATGAATATGGGCCAACGTTTGCACCCGCTCCAATTTCGCAATCAACACAATTAGATTCAATGACCGAGGCTCCTGCTGCAACGCTCACATTCATAAGAGTTGTTCGAGGTCCAATTATTGAGTTTGCTCCAATGGTTGTTGTTCCGGCAAGCCAGCTCTCTGGAAATATTGTGGCATCGGCGGCAATTTTTACCGTTGAATCAATCCAAGTTGTTGTTGGATCGATTATTTCTACCCCATTTAACATATGTTCATAATTAATTCGATCGCGCATAATCGCAGCACATTCTGCGAGCTGAGATCGATCATTGATACCAAGAGTTTCACTGTAATCATTTGAGAGAATTGCTGCAGCTTTGCCACCAGTTGCTTTAATATCTGCAATCACATCTGTTAAATATAGTTCACCTTGGGAATTATGCGCCTTTAGTTTTGCAACGCTAGAACGAAGAGCCGCGATATCAAAAAGATAGACGCCGGTATTAATCTCATCAATTAACTTAATTTCATCTGGCGCATCGCGCTCTTCAACTATCGCAACGATTTCGCCGCTTTCATCTCGCACAATTCGACCATAACCAGTTGGATCCGGTAATTCTGCTGTTAACACTGAGGCTGTGTTCTTCGCCGCTTTATGCACGGTTATGAATTCGCCGAGAGTTTCACTTCTAAGAAGTGGGGTATCTCCCGCACAGATCAAAACCGTTCCACTTACGCTCAAATCTGCGAGCGCTAATTGAACTGCGTGCCCCGTGCCATTTCGTTCTGCTTGAAAGATTGGAATTGCAATTGGCGCAATTTGCTTAACATGTGCCTCAACGGCTTCACGTCCGGTGCCCACAACAACGCGCAGTTCGCCTGGATTCAAGTTATTTACTTGAGTTAATACGTGGTCAAGAATTGTCTTTCCAGAAATAAAATGTAGAACTTTTGGGATTTGAGATTTCATGCGAGTTCCCTCGCCAGCTGCCAGCACGATTGCTACTTCAGGTGCACCGAGTGACTTGCTCAAGTTCCACTCCCGTCCTATTTATTAACTTTGGTGGCTCCGCCACCAGGTATCGATCCTGGACCCTGGGCTTCAAAGGCCCATGTGCTAGCCACTACACAATGGCGGAACCTGAATTCTCCCCTATAACTATCGATACCACCAAACCCATTTGAATTTAAAGCGTTTCTATTACTCGGGCCCCATGCACCGGACCACTCGCCCGCACCACTCCAGCAACAACCCCACTAGAACTAAGGGCCACAGTTAAATCCATCGATTTCTCTTCATCTTCAACTAAGAATGCAACGGTCGGCCCAGATCCTGAAACTATTCCACCAAGAGCGCCGTAATCTCGACCAACATCTAAAACTAGGCGAAGTGCTGGACGAAGTGAACATGCAGCTGCTTGCAAATCATTTGAGAGCGCCATTCCCAAAGCTGTTGCATCACCTGCTCGTAGTGCTTGCATCATCGAATCACTTACTTGTGGATTTGCAATATCTAAACCTTCACGTAATCGATCGCACTCTTGATAAACCGCTGGCGTTGAAAGTCCTTGACCGGAAAGTGCAAGAACCCAATGATAATTTCCACGGTTTAACGCTGGAGTTAATTGATCGCCACGACCACGACCAATTGCAACTCCACCTGAAATTCCAAAAGGCACATCGCTTCCTAATTGTGATGCGATTGCCTCCATCTCATCCCGAGATAAGCCGATATCAAATAATGAATCCATCGCAACAATAATTCCGGCAGCATCTGCGCTGCCACCGGCCATACCACCAGCAACTGGAATCTCTTTCTTTAAATGAATTGCTAGATTAGTTGTCAGATCAAATTTATCCACCATTAATTTTGCGGCACGAACTGCAAGATTTTCATCATCTACTGGAACACCGCTTGCTGTTGCACCTGAGAGCGTTAGCGCTATGCCGGAATCTTCTGGCGCAAATTTGATACTGACATCATCAAAGAGTGAGATTGCTTGAAAGACTGTTGTAACTTCGTGAAAACCATCGCTGCCCAGCGGGCCAACGGCGAGTTGCAAATTAATCTTTGCTGGAACCCTAACGACTACTCCGCGAGTGCTCATTTAGAAAGCGTAATCGCAATCTTGATGAAATCCGACAGTTCCAACGCTTCACCACGGATAGTTGGATCGATCCCACTCGCTTCAATAATTGTGCTGGCAGCGGCGCTACCTCCACATAAATCGCTAAGTGCGGCCCGCATCATTTTACGGCGTTGCGCGAATGCGGCATCAATAATCTTGAAAGTGGATTTACGTAGCGCTTCATCTCCCGCGCTTTCATGTCGCACAAATCGCACAAGTGAGGAGTCGACGTTGGGGACTGGCCAGAAAATAGATCTACTGACTGTTCCGGCTGATGTTAGATCCGCCCACCACGCCGCCTTAACTGATGGGCTTCCATAGGTCTTGCTATTTGGTTTTGCTACTAAGCGATCTGCAACCTCACTCTGCACCATAACTACACCAGCGCGAAGGGTTGGAAATAACTCTAAGAAGCGAAGTAGCACAGGAACCGAAACGTTGTAAGGCAAGTTTGCTACCAGAACGGTTGGATCTCTTGGAAGTTTTGAAACCTGCATGGCATCTTGGGTAATAATTGTCAGCTTTGTTTGGTCAAAACCGTGGCGCTTCGCAGTTTCTGGAAGTTCTGCCGCAAGTCGATCATCAATTTCAATTGCGATTACCTCTCTTGCACATTCCAACATCGCGAGAGTTAGTGAACCAAGTCCAGGGCCAATTTCTAACGCGATATCACTTGACTCAACACCTGCGCTTTTGACTATCTTGCGACAGGTATTTGCATCGACTACAAAGTTCTGACCAAGTTTCTTAGTTGGGCGAACTCCAATTCGTTCGGCAATCTCCCGAATTTCTGCTGCGCCTAATAAGTTGCTCATTTATGCGAATGATCCAAATAGCCGTTCACAATTATTTGAAATCGCAGTTGCTAACCCATCTAAATCTTCACCGCGCTCTTCCGCCATGAAGCGCAGAATGGTTGGGATTTGCGCCGGCGTATTTAGCGCTCCGCGATATGGCATCGGTGCTAGAAATGGTGAATCAGTTTCAACTAATAATTGGTCAAGTGGAACAAGTTTTACCGCTTCGCGAAGTGCGGGTGCGTTCTTAAAAGTGAGTGTTCCGGCAAATGAAAGAATGTAGCCCTTTTCAATACATTCACGGGCCATATCGGCGTCACCGGAAAAACAGTGGAAAATAGTTTTTTCTGGAACGCCCTCTTCGGCTAAGACATCGAGAACAGCGCGGTGGGCATCTCGATCATGAATTACTAGCGCTTTATTCACCGATTTAGCCAGTGCAATGTGGCGCTGGAATGAATATTTTTGGCGCTCTTGAAGCTCTGGCTTAGTTCGAAAGAAATCTAAACCAGTCTCACCTATTGCGCGAACACGTGGATGGTTTGCAAGTCGTTCAATAGTTGCTAAGTCCGCTTCTAAATCTGCGACAACAGGTGCTTCATTTGGATGTAGCGCTACGGCCGCTAAAACATTTGGCCAACTTTCAGCCATCTTCACGCACCACTCTGATTGTTCGGCCGAATAACCAACTTGCACAATGCGATCAATTCCAACGCTTCTGGCCTCTTCTAATACAGCTCCGACTTCAGGTGCATCTGGCGCGGTATTGGTAACAATTTCGATGTGTGCATGTGAGTCTACGCACTTAACGTTAAGTGATTCTGGAAGTGGCGCGGGTTGGCGATCAATATCGCGATTGTGACGATCAGCCATTAGTTATTCCAATCTTGGGAATAAGACTGCGCCTTTTGTAACTTTGCAGCCTGCAGGCAGGGTTCCCCAAGTAGCAACTTCAGAAATTTTTTGGGCACCAATATCTCCAAGAGCTTCCTTCGCACCAATGGATTCCCAAAGTGTTTGTGTTGTAGCAGGCATGACTGGATGTAACAGAACTGCAAGTGCCCGAATTGCATCTGCAGTGTTATACAAAACTTCATTTAATTCAGCGGTACGTGATTCGTCCTTAGCAATTGCCCAAGGTTCTTTCTCAGTTACGTAACCATTTACTCGCTTGCAAAACTCCATAATCGAATTGATTCCACCTTGGAAATCTAAAGCAACCATCGCCCTATCTGCATTTGTCACAGTTTCAACGAGTAGCTTCGAGAGCCCGGCATCTACTGCTTTTGCTGGGATTTTGCCATCACAATACTTTTCAATCATTGCAATCAGGCGTGAGGCTAAATTTCCAAAATCATTTGCTAGCTCGCTCGTATATCTCGCTGACATATCTTCCCAAGAGAATGAGCCATCAGTCCCGAATGGGATTGCGCGCAAGAAGTAATATCTAAAAGCATCGACACCAAAGTGGTCAGTAATATCACTTGGAGCGATACCAGTGAGCTTTGATTTACTCATCTTCTCGCCACCGACTAACAACCAACCATGTGCGAAAACTTTCTTAGGAATTGCAACGTTGGCTGCCATTAACATTGCCGGCCAGATAACTGCATGGAAACGCAAGATATCTTTTCCGACTAAGTGCACATCTGCAGGCCAAGTTTTCGCAAATTTCTTTCCACCTTCTGAATTTGGATCATCGCCAAGCCCAACAGCGGTTGCATAATTTAGAAGCGCGTCAAACCAGACATAAATTACTTGTTTCGTATCCCACGGAACTGGAATTCCCCAGTCAAAAGTAGAGCGCGAGATTGATAAATCTCGAACGCCACTTTCGAGAAATGCAACTACTTCATTTCGTGCACTTGCTGGTTCACATGATTCCGGATTATTTTTGTAGTGTTCAAGTAATTGGGGAACAAAGGCTGAAAGTTTAAAGAACCAATTATCTTCAGAGAGCATCTCAACTGGCTTACCGTGAATTTTGCACTTTCCATCATCGAGGTCACCAGGCAATTTAAACTCTTCACACCCGATGCAATATGGACCTTCAAATTTTCCAGCATAGATATAGCCATTATCTTTGAGAAGTGTCATGAATCTTTGAACGCGCTCTTCGTGACGTGGTTCGGTTGTGCGAATAAAATCATCGTTCGCAATATTTAGTGCTGCCCAATTTGGCTTCCAAGCATCTTCAACTAAGCGATCACACCAATCTTGTGGTGAAACGTTATTTGCAGCGGCGGTATTCATTACTTTCTCGCCATGTTCATCGGTGCCCGTTAAAAACCAGACACTTTCACCGCGTTGGCGGTGCCATCTAGTTAATACATCGCCGGCAACGGTTGTATATGCATGGCCAATATGTGGCGCATCATTCACATAGTAAATAGGCGTCGTTAAGTAGAAAGATTTTTCAGACGTCATGGTTCTAGCCTATCTTGTGATTTGTGCGTAACCATTGCATCGAAGACCTCACGTTTGGCGGTTCCGGTAATCCGCGCTACTTCAGTGATTGCCTCTTTACGAGAAATACCAGCGGCCTCTTGCTTTAAAACTTCAGAAATTAAATCGCTAATTGAAAATTCTCGAGAATCTGGATCAAAGCCCGCTAATACCAAAGTGATCTCGCCCAAGATTTCAGTTGATGCGGCCCAGTTATGTAAAGTTTCAAGATCGCCTCGAATTACTTCTTCGTAGGTCTTGGTCATTTCGCGACAGATTGCGCCAAGGCGATTTGGACCTAATACCTGCTTTGCATCTGCTAGACATTCCAATAATCGATGGGGCGCCTCAAAGAGAATTATGGTTCGCTCTTCATTTGCAAGTTTTTCAAACCAAGTTTTGCGAGTGCCGCTAGTTCGAGGTGCGAAACCTTCGAAACAGAAACGATCACTTGGAAGTCCTGAAAGTAATAGCGCGGTCGTAACGGCGCTTGGTCCAGGCAGAACTTTAATCTTGATATTTTTTTCAACTGCAGCGCGAGCTAATCGATATCCAGGATCACTAATACCTGGCATTCCTGCATCTGTCACAACGAGAAGGTCTGAGCCACTCTCCATTATTTTTACGAGTTCATCTAGCCGTTCAATTTCATTACCTTCAAAGAAAGAAATAATCTTGGCTGAATATGTGATTCCTAAATCAGAGCAGAGTCGAGAGAACTTACGAGAATCCTCTGCTGCAATATATTTTGCCGAGTTAATCGCATCCCGCAAATTAGCCGAGGCATCGGCTGGATTACCCAGTGGAATCGCGGCGAGAATAAGCATTGGGTAATTCTCGCAGGCTTTAGGCTTCCCTTATGACAACTCAACTGCGGATATCTCGCGATTGGGCGATTGCCTTAGGTTTCGGTGTACTGGGCCTTGCGCTTCGGCTATGGAGCCTTGGAACTCCTAAGGGGAAGATTTTTGATGAAGTTTATTACGCGACAAATGCGCACTCCTTACTAATAAACGGAGTCGAACTAGATGCTAAAACTGGCGCTGCTGAATTTATTGTTCATCCACCAATTGGTAAATGGCTAATAGCGATAGGAATAAAGCTCTTTGGATACAACGAATTTGGTTGGCGATTTGCTGCCGCGGTAGTTGGATCCATATCTATAGTTCTTATGTATTTCACTGCAAAGAAATTGTTTAATAATCAACTGCTAAGTGTCTTTGCAACTTTCCTAATCTCTGTTGATGGGCTGCACTTAGTTCACTCCCGTATTGCACTTCTAGATATCTTTCTTCTTTTATTTATTCAGATCGCAGTTCTCGCTTTTCTACATGAAAAATATTGGTTTGCCTCGATAGCTCTAGGTCTTGCTGTTGCAACCAAGTGGAACGGTCTCTATTTATTAGTTGCGCTAGCGCTCTTGGTTTTAGTATTTGATTATCGAAAATTTCGCCATCTTGGCTTTGACCACCCACTCTTAGAGATGATGCGAAAAACTTTTCTCTTCAGATTCCTGCAGTTTGGAATTTTGCCAACATTAATCTACGTCGCAACATGGGCGCGATGGTTTGCTACAAGCGATGGTTGGGATCGTAAGTGGTCTACAAATCCTCTTAAATCGCTCTGGCACTATCACGCAGAAATTTTGAATTTCCATGCAAAGTTAACCGAGTCGCATCCGTATAGTGCAAACCCATGGAGTTGGTTGATACAAGGACGCCCAACTTCTTTCTTCTATGAAACGCCAAAGAGTTGTGGCGGGGCAAATTGTGCACAAGAAGTCTTAGCGCTAGGTACGCCAATTCTTTGGTGGGCTGCGGTTCTGGGACTACTAATTACTATTGGTTATTGGGTTAGCAGGCGCGATTGGCAGGCTGAAATAATTCTGGTTGTAATTGCTGCATGCTATTTACCTTGGTTTGCCTTTCAAAAACGAACCATGTTCTCCTTTTACGCGATCGCATTTGAGCCATTCTTACTTCTTACTCTGGTCTACCTATTAAGTAAGGTATTTCGAAACCAGAAACAAATCGCAGTTATATTTGGTGCGCTAGTTCTGGTGAATTTTCTCTATTTCTTACCGCTTTACTTGGGTACACCAATTTCATATAACTCGTGGCATGACCACATGTGGTTACCCTCTTGGATATAACTTGGATCTAACTAACTATTCGTTTACGGCACCAAATTTATTGATTGCAGCGTTCTCTTCAAGCTCTTGATCAAATAGCTCATCACGAGATGGAAGTAAATCCCCTTCGCCTTCAATTTGATGTGATGTTGACCAAACTCCTGGGATAGTTAAATCAATTATCCGATTAGAAGGAATGGCTTTAGCTGCAGTTGTGTAAGTCGGTCTGGGAACGCTAGTTGGTTGCCAAGTTGGACCATCTTTTGGAATTACTATGACGCCTGCGGTATCAGTACGTTCAATTAGTGGAATCCAATGTTCATTATTTTCAGCAACGAAATCTACCCGTGATGAGAAAGTAACTCGTGCAACTGGTTCAGTAATAACTGTTGCTGTTAATATTTTTTCAAATGCTCGCACTCTTCGTCCTTGTAGTTGCGCAGCAATTAATTGTCGACGTACATTGACAATATATATTGCGAATGCGGTTGTTGGAATTAATAAAATTAAAGTTGGAAATACGCCAAGGGCACAAAGCGCTCCTATGACAACAAATGAAAGCGTTAGTGAACCAAAAATTATTCTGCGATTAGCGATTTGATTCTGTCTCTTAATACTTTCAGTTGAACTAGAAATTGAATTCAACGAGCCAGTTTCTCCGACAACTCGCATTGCACTCTTGTATCGTTCAGCAGATTTTCCAGAAGCTTCATCATGGCTGGTGATCCACTTAGGCAAAAAGTAGGCCGCCCACATTCCGAGGATGATTAAGTAGATAAAACCGGAGGCCATGGAGTAGAACGATAATTCTAGGCGGGGTAAAACTCGGGGATTTAGGCGGTATGTCTGAATTAAAAGGTATTACTTAATTTTTGGATTTTCTATTACATAAGTTACGTGATCCCGCCAGGCGCCATCAATATGTAAATATCTCGGTCTGACGCCTTCGAAGATATAACCACATTTTTCAGCTACCCGCTTTGATGCTTCATTTTCCGGTCGCAAATTAATCTCGATGCGGTGAAGGGATAGTTGATTTAAGCCAAAGTTGGTCAATAACAAAACTGCTCTAGAGGTGTACCCCTGGTTAGCGTAATTCTGGTCAATCCAATAACCAATATGAGCACCGCGCATTGCGCCAAAAACGATACCGCCCATTGTTATCTGGCCAATAAAGAGCTCCGACGCTCCTTCTTTTAACCAGATACCTAGCGAGATAGATCTAAGAGATTCACCATCTTTTCGATACTGAAGGACCATTCCAAAGAACGATGGGAGCGGTAGATGTGATTCAATTTCTGGTCTGGTGGCTTCCCAAGGCGTAAGCCATTCCCGATTTCGCTGGCGCGAGATATCCCAAACTTTCTTATCTCGCAATCGCAATGGACGAAGCTGAACCTCCCCATCGCCAAGCTTTATTGGCCAATCGGATTTTGTACCCAATTAATTTAAACTTCGCTCGAGAATCATTACATCAACAACTTCTCCAGCCTTAATACCCACAGATTTCTCTGGAACAATAATTAAGGCGTGGGCATCAGATAGCGAAAGTAAATCCCCTTGTTCTTCAAGTGCAGTTACTGCAACTCCACCCTCTGAAGTTAGAACCGCCCGAACAAAGCCGCGCTCACCAGCTGTACCAACTATTGAATTCTTTAACTTTGCTTTCAATTGATTACGGAAAATATTTGGCGACCCAAGCATCTTGCGAATCATTGGCCGAACAAAGATTTCAGCCGCAATACCAGCAACAACAGGATCTCCCGGCAAGGTAATTACTGGAGTTTTATCTGGCCCAATTAGCCCAAAATTATGTAATCCGCTCTCACTCATCTTGGGGCGAACTGTTGTTATCTCACCAAGCTCTTTTAATACGGCAGTGATTAATTCAAAAGATTCATCATGACGCTCACCGCTTATAACTATTAAATCGGCACGTACTAATTGGTCTTCGATAACTTCACGAAGTTGTGCATGGTTCTCTGGAATTGTGTGAACTCGAAAACCATTTGCACCAGCTTCCCGGACTGCTGTTGTAAGCATCCAGGAGTTAGTTTCAAACTCATCTTCAGAATTCGCCAGAGGTTGGCCAGGCTCCACTAAATCATCGCCAGCCGAAATAACAACGACTCTTGGGTGTGGAAGTGTTGGCAGGCGGTCTAATCCGATTGATGCCGCTAGTCCGATTTGGGTAGAGCGAATTCGAGATCCACTTCGTAGAACCAAACGTTCACCAGCATAGATATCTGATGCAAGAGTCGCGCCATGTGCATCCAACAACGGCATATCAAAAGGTGCAAGAGGTGATGCAATCTCAAGAAGCTTTTCTAAGAGCTCTTCGACGCTCGGCTGTTGTTCCATGACTAAACCCTACTTCTTAATTAGAGTAATTCCGTGGATATAACCAATTTGAAAAAGCAGGAACTTCGAAAGCGATTTCGTTCCGAGCGATCTCTCCGCGACCTCGCAGAATCTTGGACTCACATTCTTACTTCCGTAGAGTTCGAAGGCGCTAAAACTATTGCGACTTACATCTCATATGGTGATGAACCACAAACCAAAGATTTAAATGCAGCGCTACTCAAGAGCGGTAAGAAATTAGTATTGCCAAGGATCTTGAAAGATAAGGATCTTGAATGGGTTTCTTGGAGCGGTGATTCTTCAAAACTTGCAAAGAATGGAAAAACTCTAGAGCCAATTGGCGAAGCAATTTCTGGAGAAATAATTGAGATCGCAATTGTGCCTGCCCTTCATGTAAATCGCGAAGGTCATCGCTTGGGTCAAGGTGGGGGCTCCTATGATCGCGCACTTGCAAAAATTTCTGCTTGGCGAATTGGTCTTATTTACTCTGGTGAATTAACTGTTGAGCCTTTTCCAGTTGAGCCGCATGATGTGAAGTTAAGCGCCGTTGCAACACCCGATCTGATTGTTCGCTTTACTAATTAAGGTCACCTAAGTGGCGAGCCATCACAACGCGTTGAACTTGATTTGTTCCCTCATAAATTTGAGTTAACTTTGCATCTCGCATCATGCGCTCGACTGGATAATCTGAAACATAGCCATATCCACCTAAAACTTGTACCGCATCAGTTGTAACTTTCATAGCAACATCTGTTGCAAAGCATTTGGCCGAAGCGGAGAAGAAGGTTAAATCCTTCTCGCCACGTTCACTCTTCACTGCTGCTGAATATGTAAGTTGTCGCGCCGCCGCAATGTTCATTGCCATATCTGCCAACATAAATTGCACGCCTTGGAAATCAAAGATCTCTCTTCCAAATTGCTTGCGCTCATGTGAATACTTTGTTGCGACTTCAAAGGCGCCTTGTGCGATACCAAGAGCTTGTGCTGCAATTGTTATTCGGGTGTGATCAAGAGTCTGCATCGCAAGGGCAAAACCAGAACCTACTGCGCCGATTCGGCGATCATCAGAAATAGTTACGCTATCGAAATAAACTTCACGAGTTGGGGAACCTCTAAAACCCATCTTCTTTTCATGTGCCCCGAACGAAACACCGCCATCACTCTTCTCAACGATAAATGCTGTGATTCCTCTCGCCCCCAGCGCCGCATCGGTCTGCGCTAAGACGGTATAAAAATCCGAGAAGCCCGCATTGGAAATCCATTTCTTGCTACCGCTAATTACCCAATTGTTATCTTGCTTAACAGCCTTTGTCTTCATTGCTGCAGCATCCGAACCCGCTTCGGATTCAGATAAACAATATGAGAAACCTTTTCCAGAAACTAATTGTGGTAAATACTTCTTTCTCTGTTCTTCACTGCCGGCCAAAATTAAAGGTAGTGAACCCAATTTATTTACCGCTGGAATTAGCGATGAGGCGCCACAAACTCTGGCAACCTCTTCGATGATTATCACCGTCGCGAGTGAATCAGCGCCTTGTCCACCATATTTTGAATCAACATGTGCGGCCGCTAAATCTGAACTTTGTAGCGCTTCATATGCTTCTTGTGGAAAGCGGGAATTTTCGTCAACTTCTTTTGCAAATGGCGCGATCTTCTTCTCAGCAAGTGCGCGAACACTCATCCGAAGCGCTTCGTACTCTTCGCCAAATAAAGCTTCCATTGCCTAATTAACTCAACTTTTCGGAGGTTCGTCTAGTTGGTGTAATTTCGAAAGATATTTGTTGTACTTGGCTAAATCATCATCTTCACCCATTGCCGCAGCGCGATCTTCAGCGCGATCAATCCTTCGGGTTTCTTTGCGATCTTCACGAACCCATTGGATAAAAGTCGCAACAAGTGCGATAAGGATTGGAATTTCCCCCATGGCCCAACCGATAGCACCTCCAGCGTTCTGATCAGCTAACAGGTCTGTCGCCCAAGGGCGTTCCAAGCTTTGGAAATAGCCACCATCTAAGTGCGTCGTTGCTGACATGAGTGCAATAGAGAAGAAGGCGTGAATGCTCATTGCGGCAAATAACACAATTATGCGAACGATATAAGGAGTTCGTTTAGGCGATGGATCAATTCCAACTATTACATGGAAGAAGAGCGCGCCGGCTAACAAGAAATGAATATTCATAAATAGATGGCCAGCATGGCTCGTCATTAGATCTCCAAATATTGGCGTCATGTAAAGCAAGAAAAGTGAGCCATCAAAAATTGCTAGGGCTACAACTGGATTTGAAACAACTTGGAAATACTTTGAATGCAAAAGCGCAATAAGTACGCCACGAATACCACGTTCATCTGGAGTGCGGCCAATTGGAAGTGTGCGAAGGGCGAGAGTTATCGGTGCACTGAGAACAAAACCAATAGGCGCAACCATTCCAAGAATCATATGAGCAACCATGTGATAGGAAAAAGCAAAGTGAGCGTATGCACCTAATCCACCACTTGTTGCAAAGTCAGCAGAAGCAACTGCAAGGGCGAAAGAGATGGTTCGCCCCACTGGCCATTTATCACCACGCTTGGCGAGAATCACTACACCTCTTATATATAGCGCAGTTATAAGAATCAGAATTCCTAAGAAGGCGGCATCAGGAACATATGTCCAAAGAACATTCTTTAGAGTTGGTGCAGGAAGCATTGGGCTACCAGCAATACTTTCAGCAACGCCAATGTTTCTTGGGCTTTTTGGTTGTGGTGGTGCACTCGACGACAACCAGGCACCTACTCCTATTGCCGAGACCATCACGAATACTTCAACTATCAGGAGCTGATAGACCTGCCGGGTTCCATGTAATTTCTTAATAATATATTTTCGATGCGTTGCTCCAATAAAAATTAGAATTGCACTTAAAAGAATTTTGAAAATCACCAGGTTGCCATACTGTGAATTCCAAGCGTCACGAAAATTTAATCGCGTCCAGGCATTGAGTGAACCACTTGCACAAACGGCAATAGCAGACCAAAGCGCTAAGGTACTAAAACGTGGAATTGCTTGCTCGCGTTCAGATTTGCTAATCAAGATCAATGCGATGATGCCACCAACCCAGAGTGAGATAAAAACAACGTGTATCAAGAGTGAACCGATCACTAAGCCATGGTTCCCAGAACTACTTGAATGACTTTGAAATACCGGGGCAAGAACTCCGATAAAAGTTATAGCTAGCGCAAAGATTGCGCCAGTTGTTCGCTTAATCCTTGGGACAAGTAATAAAACAATCGCTGATGCTGCAATATTTACAGCGTAACTTTTACCAAGGGTGGTTTGTGAAACAAATGATTTGATGACTACAAGATCAAAGGCATCAACTATCGGAGTCGCAAGCAGATTTGCTAACTCAACAAATAACACCCCAAGGCTGGACATAAGCCACGCAGCAGCAGGAATTACCGCAAGATTTCGAATCCGAATCGCTTCAGGCAATAACTTTGAACGCTCTTCGCGAATCAAGAACGCAATAGCAAGAAGCAAGCCGACCAAAGTAACGGTCGAAAGCAGTTGTAAATCTTTAACAAGTGGCGTTAAAAAATTCATAACCCCATCTGGATTAGGTAGATGTGTGTCAGTTGAAAATTGCATAGCTTAAAGACCGTTATTTACGCTTTGATCTTCTTTGCCCACCAAAACTCTGCTTTGCATACCAAATTAGAAATATGAAAACAAAAGCGGCAAGTACTAACAACGTATATACGAAAGCATTTGAACTACTGTCTAAATTTCTATCAACCTGAACCGTATTGCCTGAAGTTGGAGTTGGAGCCGGTGTTCCTAAACTTGATGGCGCATTAAACATAAAAGTGTACGAGCCCGTTAACGGATCTTCAGTATCGGAAAGCAAGGTGTAATTAACGGTGTAAACACCAGCCTGGGTTAATTCTGCCAGCCCAACAATCGCATTATTTCCATTAATTGTTATGGAGCCATCATCTACCGCAACACCATTTGGATCATTTACAACAATCAAACTTCCTTGTTCAGATAACGGCCCCATTGTTGTGATTGAAATTGAATTAGGAGAAGTGGTTAAAACTGACCCTGCTAGTGGGACTGAAGCTGTGATGTTATTTGCCTGGGCAGGGGTTGAAAAACCCAACAGAATAATTAGAGCAACTGCGAAGATGCTGTGGATTAAGCGCCCGGCCTTCATACTCGCCCCTCAATAGGATTAATTTGCTTCTCGATTAGATGTAATTCTCTCACTTCTTTACAATAGTGCCCATGCCTACTTATGAATATGCCTGTACGCAATGCGGCCATGAATTTGAGGCTTTCCAGTCCTTTAGCGATGCCGCTCTTACGCAATGTCCTGAATGCGAAAGCGCTATTCAAAAGGTATATTCAAATGTTGGCGTTGTCTTCAAAGGCTCTGGTTTTTATAAAACAGACTCAAGAGAGCCTAAGAAAACAACAACTCCTGCAGCCACAACTACTCCAACTACTTCAACTACTCCAACTACTCCAACTACTTCAACACCCAAGAACGATTAGCCGTGATGTGGTGGTCGATCTCCTTCAATTTCCGCATCTCGTTTTGAATCATCATCTTCACGCGGATCAATCTCATCTTGCGTCACTTTCGGCAAAATTTTCGGATCGCTCATAACACAATTGTAATCAATTCAGGGAGAGAAAAGTAACTATGTTTGAGAAGCTCGGTCACGTTCTAGTAAGACGACGCAAGGCGGTATTGGCAGGTTTTATCGTCGCCACTATTGGGGCCGGCGTAATCGGTTCACTTATATTTGCCCGACTTGAAGGTGGCGGATATTCAGATCCCGGCAGCGACTCATCAAAGGCTGCGACATATTTAACAGATACATTCAAAGTACAAGACCCAGCAATAATTTTTATAATCGATGCCGGCAAGAGCGTTGCTGATCCTGCGGTAGCCGCGGAGGTTGCACTAATCGAAGCAGATCTTCGTTCGATGCCAGATATCGCCAAGACGCTTTCGTATTGGAGCGCTGGTGGCGCAAAACAATTAGTGAGTGAAGATGGAAACGCGGCATATCTTTTTATCTATGGACATGATGCAGACCCAACTCTTCTAAGTGGTTTGGCTTCAATTTTGCAGGAGAAATATGATGGCAAAATTGGAAACTTAAGAATTTATGTTGGTGGTTTCTCGATGTTTAATGATGCAATAAATAAGAAAATTTCAGGTGATCTGAAGTTGGCTGAAGCAATTTCGATTCCGCTTACCTTCCTCTTCCTGCTCTTTGTCTTCGGCGGCCTCATCGCATCTGCAATGCCAGTGGTTGTTGCTGTCAGTGCAATTCTCGGAGCATTTCTAATACTCTATTTAATAAGCCTGGTTACGGGAGTTAGTATCTTCGCTCTCAACCTAGTAACCGGGTTAGGTATGGGACTTGGAATCGACTATTCACTTCTGATGGTTAATCGCTTCCGTGAAGAATTGCATGCCGGCAAGAGCGTAGAAGAATCAGTTGCGCAAACCGTTAAGACCGCAGGTAAGACTGTCTTCTTCTCTGGAGTCACAGTAATGATCAGCCTGGCATCACTTATGTTCTTCCCGCAAATGTTCTTGAAATCATTTGGGTATGCCGGAGTTTCAGTTGTTGCGGTAGCAATTCTTGGCGCACTTATTCCGCTTCCAGCAATCTTGGCTTTGCTTGGAACAAAGATTGATAAATTTGTTGTTCGCAGAGGAGCAATCACACCCAAGGAAGATGGTCGTTGGGCACATACCGCTCGCTTTGTGATGCGCCGCCCAGTATCAGTTGTAGTTTTGTCACTATTAATACTTGGAACTCTTGCGGCGCCACTTAAGGATATTGTCTTTTCGCAAGTTGATACTCGAGTATTGCCAGCTTCAAATAAGGCGGCAATTGCGGCCCAGGTTGGCTTAGAAAAATTCCCTGGCGAACAAGCAAATCCAATTGAAATTATTATTCCAAATGGAACAACCAAAATGGTTGCGATAAATAACTTTGTAAGCAGCCTTGCAAATATTCCCGGAGTTGTCGCTGTAGGCGCACCAGAAACTGTTGGGGCTGATATTCGAATTGCCGCCATCCATAGCATGAGCGCTAGAACGCCTGCAGCGGAGAAAATGATTACTGAGATAAGAAATCTAAAAGTTCCTGAAGGCACCCTTGTTGGTGGCGTTGCCGCGGACTTTGCAGATAGTCAGATTGGTATTGCTAAGAAATTACCACTGGCCCTACTCTGGATAGCAATTGGCACATTGCTCCTTCTCTTTATGTTCACTGGATCAATAATCTTGCCGATTAAAGCAGTCATCTTGAACCTGCTCTCATTGTCAGCAACTTTGGGAGTTCTTACCTGGATCTTTATAGGCGGAAACTTAAATTGGCTCGTTGGTTCATTCACAAATACCGGAACCATCGATACGTCAATAGCCATCCTTATCGCAGTTGTGGCTTTCGGTTTATCAATGGACTACGAAGTCTTCTTACTCTCTCGGATTAAGGAAGAGCACGATGCTGGACATTCAAATATCGAATCAGTAGCACTTGGACTTCAAAAATCAGCTCGCATTATTACCGCCGCAGCAGTGATCCTTTCCGTTGTCTTTGCGATCTTTATGACAAGTGGCGTTACATCAATCAAGAGCATGGGATTCGGTGTTGCCTTTGCAATTCTGCTAGACGCAACCCTGGTTCGAGCCTTGCTTGTTCCTGCACTTATGCGCCTCTTCGGGGAATACAACTGGTGGGCGCCTAAAGCGTTAAAGCGATTCACAATTAGCCATTAAACTTCTGCCATGGATTTAATAGTTACTCTGCAATGCAAAGACCAGCCTGGAATCGTTCACGCGATGACTACTGCAGTCTTAGGCGCGCAGGGAAATATTATTGAGAACCAACAATTTACAGATCCATCAACCCAAGATTTTGTGATGCGCACACGTTTCGAAACTGAATTAGATATTGCCAAAGTCAAGGAGACGCTGAACTCTGGTCTCAGCCAATTTAAGCCGAAGCTATCACTTCGCTCTGCGGCTAAGCAGAAGAAGGCTTTAATTCTCGTTACCAAAGAATCCCATTGCTTGCGCGACTTGTTGTATCTACAAGAACTTGGTGAGCTTCCAATTGAAATCCCTGCCGTTGTTTCAAACCACAGTGATTTGAAAACTTTAGTGGAGTCCCACGGAATTAAATTTATTGACCAGAGCAAAGTAAATCAGGCCGATGCCGAAGCCCAGATTTCAAAGTTAGTTGAGGAACTAGAGATAGATCTAGTTGTTTTAGCACGCTATATGCAGATTCTCTCCAAAGAGTTCTGCGAAAATATGTTTGGTCGAATCATAAATATTCATCATTCTTTCTTGCCAGGATTTAAAGGCGCCAAGCCTTATCACCAAGCACATGCCAGAGGCGTAAAGACCATCGGTGCAACCGCGCATTTCGTTACACCTGATTTAGATGAAGGCCCAATTATTGATCAGGATGTTGCACATGTAACTCATGCTTCAACTCCTGAAGATTTAATTGCAACCGGCCGTGATATCGAGCGTCGCGTTTTATCTAGAGCAGTTCGGGATTTTGCCGAAGATCGAATATTCATTGTCGGCGATAAGACTGTCGTATTTCATAATTAATATTTAATTTGTGTCCTAGGCGGGAGTTGAACCTGCGACCTACCGCTTAGGAGGCGGTTGATTGCGTTCATTTTTTACCCTTCTTGAACAGAAACTGCGCTGATTAGCGCTTGTTTAAGTGTTATTTAGTTATTTTCAGTGTTGAGTTGTGTTTGGGAAAGTTATGGGAAATTCCCTCTACGCACGCTCAAAACTATTTCAATTGCAGGAAAAATACAAGAGTTTTGGGAATTCCCATAGTTCCCATTTTCTTTGTCCCAAGTCTGAATTAGACTCAAAACATGATTAGTCGGAGCGGTTGGTAAACCTCGTGCATACCGCCACCTTTGTCTGCTTGGCTAATTCAAGAAAGCACAACGGGCGCTGTCTTGCTGGAAAAGCTCTTTTCAATGGGACTTATTCAAAATGGATACGTCCAGTTACGGAACATCCTTCTGAGGAACTTCAATCGCATGAGCATTGTCTTCAATCTGGCGAAGACGCCTCGATCCTAGATTTACTTGAGATTCAACTTCTTCAACCTAAAGGTAAACAGCATCAACAAGAGAACTGGTTGATGGATGTGTCAGTTCCATTGAAAAAGAAGGGCACAATGTCTTTGGACGATATCTCTCAGATCGTCGATTCTCCTGGGAGTCTCTGGGGACTCGGGTCTTCGTCCAAGAGCGGTCTAAACAACTTTGTGCCCGCCAGCGAAATTCATCAATTTGATGGTTCGCTGTACTTAATTGATGTGAACAATTTTAAACTTCAAATCATCGAAGAGGCATATCCCTACACGCGGAAAACCATGGTGGGGTTTTTCTCCTACAAAGGTGCGGAATATAAGCTAAAGATCACCGACCCTGAATTCGAACGTAAATTCATTGATAGGCCTCTAGGTGATTATGAGATTGAGCGGACACTTCTTACTATTAGTCTCGGCGAGAATTTCAAGGAAAGCTACTACAAGCTCATTGCTGGGATAATTCCAATCGCATACGGCAAGAAATGGGGCAGCCAGTGATCTACACGATTGGCCACTCCACTCATTCGATTGAGAATTTCATCAAGCTATTGAAATCGCGTGGGATTACAGCGATCGCGGATGTTAGATCGGCGCCTTACAGTCGCTTCCAACCCCAATTCAATCGAGAGCTACTTACTAAATCGTTGAAAGATTCAGGCATCGAATACGTCTTCGTCGGTGATTCAATTGGCGGTAGGTCATCTAATGAAGACGATTATGAAAATGGAAGAGTCGTTTATAGCCGACTAAAAAACAGTGATAATTTTGAGAATGGTCTTCAGCGTGTAGTTGCTGGTTCTGAAAAATACAAATTGGCACTGATGTGTAGCGAAAAAGAGCCGATAGAGTGCCACAGAACTTTACTTGTGGGCCATACTCTTTTTGAGCGAGGGATCCCTGTGACTCACATTCTTGGTGATGGAACTCTTGAAAACCATGATGATGCGATACAGAGGTTGTTAAAGATATTCAAGCTTGACGAGCCAGACCTTTTCCGCACAAATGAGGAAGTGATTTCGGAGGCGCTTCTCAGACAAGAACAGAAGGTGGCATTCACTTTGGGGGATCCAGTTAAAGGCCGACTCGACACCGGACAGCTTGGAGAATCTGAAGAATGGACCGAGTCGATATGAAACTTTTTACAATTGGCTTCACTGGGAAGAGCGCAGAAAAGTTCTTTGGTTTACTCGAAACTTCCAAGGCTTCTAAACTAATCGATATTCGCATTAACCGAACATCTCAGTTGGCCGGCTTTGCTAAAGAACAGGATCTGAAATTCTTCTTACCAAAACTTATTGGTATGGACTATGTAGTTCGCGAAGATTTAGCACCGACTAAAGAGCTCTTAGCTTCTTATCGAAACAAGGAAATCAATTGGGATGATTTCGCTGATAAATACTCAGAACTATTGAAACAGCGGGGGGTAATAGACTCACTGGATTCCGAATTATTCGATAATGCGGTTTTACTCTGTAGTGAAAATGAACCTGAAAAGTGCCATAGATCATTACTGGCGGAGCTGATCTCCAATAAGTTTACAAGTGTTCATATTTCCAATTTGATTTAAACCAACTTGAATCTTTCTCAGGTGAATAGGTTCGCTTCGGCACTCTAAGCCTGTGTTCCGTTCATTGCGTTTTGGATATCTAGATAGACATTTGGATTAATTTCAGGCTTGTGATTGGCCAAGAAAAATGTAAGGGCCGAATTAGGCATTTCGGCTATCACGTCCAAGAGTTCGGTCAATTCATCCACTTGTTTATTGAACAACTCTTTTATCTGAATTGATTCTTCACAATCAGATATCTTCTTGATTTGGTCAGTTACATAAATCATTAGGGCAGCAAATCTGACGGGAAGCGTTTCAGGATTACCAGGCTTGGCGTATTCTGCCGGGAAATCTTCAAAAGTTTCATTTTTTGCTAATTCAAGGCAAATAACAAACATTTGACGTGTGGATTCACTGATTGTTTGATGATAAATATAGATCTCGAAGGGTTCTTCGTACTTACGTTTTCGCATTTATTGCACAGTCCTTTTTCTAGTCGGACAGCTATAGTGGCGAAATCGACTCAATCGACATACGGAATTTATGGTCGCTCTTGGGAAATCCTCAAAAGGGCTTAATTCGCTGGGCACTGGTTGTCTGTGACTCAAGGAGGGGATGAAGCAAGGGCCTTTTAATCCGTTAGGCCTATTAACCAACCACGAACAGATCCAACTAAGAACTAGGACCAACCCCTAGTTCACGCTCAGATTAGCACCTAACCCCCTATTTCGGGTGTCCAGTCATTACCCGTTACTACACCCTCCCACCAATAGTTTTTGGTACAGGATTGGTACAGAACAAGACTTAACTATTGTCGGGGTTACCTGTCATTCTTAGACTCTTATAGACGGCAGTTTACGGTATAAAAAAGGCGGGGGATTAGTGGCAAAGCAGGCCAAGGCAAAAAAGGAAAAAAGCGTTGAAGAGACCCTTTGGGAGTCTGCTGTGAAGCTCCGAGGAACTGTTGAGGCTTCAGAGTACAAACACGTTGTCTTCGGGCTCATCTTTCTGAAGTTTGCCAGTGATAAATTCGAAGAGCGTAGAGCTGAATTAATCACCGAGGGTAAAGATAAATACCTCGAGATTACTGATTTTTATACAATGAAAAATGTCTTCTACATTCCACAAGAATCACGCTGGTCTCACATTATCAAGAATGGCAAACAGAATGATATTGCAATCCTAATTGATACTGCCCTATTTACGATAGAAAAAAATAACCCGGCACTCTCTGGTGCGTTGCCAGATAATTACTATTCACGTCTCAACCTTGACACCACAAAACTTTCCGCATTACTGGACACAATAAATAAAATTGACACATTGAAAGAAAAAGACCATGACATTATTGGCAGAATTTATGAGTATTTCCTGCTGAAGTTTGCCATTTCCGAAGGAGTTGGCAAGGGGGAGTTTTATACTCCTAAAAATATTGTTAACCTGATGGCCGAGCTGATCGAACCGTACAAAGGCAAAATTTACGACCCTTGCTGTGGATCTGGGGGCATGTTTGTTCAATCTTTAAAGTTCATTGAGGCGCATAAAGGCAACACTAAAGACGTTGCTATTTATGGACAAGAACAAACTCCAACCACATATAAGTTGGCAAAAATGAATCTCGCGATTCGTGGAATCTCAGCAAACTTAGGTGACTCTGCGGTTGATACTTTTAGTAAGGATCAGCATCAAGACTTAAAAGCAGATTTTATTCTTGCAAACCCACCATTCAATCTAAAAGATTGGAGAGGGCCAAATGAACTGATTGATGATCCCCGCTGGGCTGGATATGACGTTCCGCCTGTAAGTAATGCAAACTACGGCTGGATTTTGCATATGATTTCCAAACTATCTACGAACGGCATCGCAGGCTTCCTTTTAGCAAATGGAGCACTTGGAGATTCTGACACAAAAAATATCCGCAAGAAAATGATTGAAAACAATTTAGTAGAAGCAATAATTGTGTTGCCAAGAGACATGTTCTATAGCACTGATATCAGTGTAACGCTTTGGATCATAAACAAAAATAAGAAGGCAAGAAATGGAACTCAGAATGGAGTTTCAGTAAAGTATCGGGATCGTTCTGAAGAGATCTTGTTTGTAGATTTGCGCAGAAACGGTGTTGAATACGAGAAGAAGTACATTCAGCTTTCAGATGAAGAAATTTCTAAGGTTGTTACACTTTTTCATACCTGGCAACGTGAGGATTTCAGGACTGACTATCAAGACATTCCCGAATACTGTTATTCAGCAGATAAAAACAAAATTATTTCAAACGACTACTCACTAATTCCAAGTAGATATATTGAGTTCATTAATAATGACATTGCTATTGATTATGATAAGGAAATGAAGCGAATAAAGAATGATATTAAATCAATTCTTTTAGAAGAGTCAGAGTCCCAAGTGAAACTCCTCGAAGCATTCAAAGGGCTTGGTTATGAAATCAAGTTATGAGCCAATTGGCAAGTTAGTTCGTTTGGTAGATGAACGTAATCGTGATGATAGATCTCTCCCTGTTATGGGCATCAATATTTCAAAGAACTTCATGCCCTCTGTCGCGAATACAACCGAAAGTGATTTGACTAAATACAAAATCATTCGAAAGGGACAGTTCGCTTATAGTCCTATGCAGGTTGGACGAGACGAAGTTATTAGAGTCGTTCTGTATACGGCCGATGAAGAAGCGATAATCTCTCCAGCCTATTTAGTATTTGAAATTATTGATCAATCAATTATCACTCCCGAATACCTAATGATGTGGTTTCAGAGAAAGGAATCAGACCGTTTTGGGTGGTTCATTAGTGATGGAAGTGTTCGGTCTAGCCTTGACTGGGAGCGATTCTGCGAAATCAATGTCCCAATCCATGCCGATAAAGCGAGACAGTTTCAAGCTGCAACCATATATTCAAGTTTGCAGGCAAACGAACGGCGATATTTTAGAAGCGTAAAAGACCTTCAATTGATCTGTGATTCCTTTATGTCTGACTTAATCGAAAAATACGAATCGAGTTCTTTAGGAAGATACATTGAACTATCCACTAATTCCAACTACGGGTTAGACGTAACTAACGTCCGTGGTGTTGCAACTGATAAGAAACTAATTAAATCCAAAGCAAATATGACAGATGTTGACATTACTAACTATAAAATTTTGCAAAATGGGGAATTCGTTTTTACTCCAGATACTTCGAGACGAGGAGAAAAAATCTCCCTTGCGCTTAACTCTGAAGGTCAGGATGTTTTAGTTTCCAAAATATATAGTGTTTTCCGGGTAAAAGATCACGATGAACTACTCCCCGAGTTTTTATTGCTGTGGTTCAAAAGAGCAGAGTTCGATCGCTATGCAAGATTTCACTCTTGGGGTAGCGCTAGAGAAACTTTCAACTGGGAGGATATGTGTGAAGTCAGTTTGCCTGTACCCCCGAAGGAAATCCAAGAATCCATCGTTGCAATATATGAAGTTTTGGAAACCCGCATAGCCATCAGTTCAAAGGTACAGAAGATGATTTCTCCTTCAGCACCAATCCTGTTTGCCGGGATTATTCAAGACATAGAGAAAGTCTCTTGATGAAATTCACAGAGGAGAGTCTCGAGAAGGCCGTAATTGAGCTCTTTAGGGAAGTCGATATTCCCCACGTTCATGGGCAAGATATTCACAGGGTTCCAGAAGACATTTTGTTTCACGAAGATCTTCGTCAATATCTTGGTACTAGGTACGCACCGGAGGATGTTTCGGACAGCGAAATAAGTTCGATTATTCGAAAGCTGGAATCGCTCCCCTCATCTTCACTTTACGAGAGTAATCGACAATTCATGGAATTAGTGTCGAATGGATTCAATTTAGTTAGAGAAGACAGAGCTAAAAAAGACTTCCATGTTGAACTGATAGATAAGTCAAAAATAGAGAGTAACCTCTTCAAAATTGTAAACCAGCTAGAAATAAAGGGTCTTGAAAAGCGGATTCCAGACGCAATAGTTTATATCAACGGCATACCCCTAGTTGTGATTGAATTCAAAAGCGCCATCAAAGAAAATACAACAATTCTCGATGCACATACACAGCTCACTGTTAGGTATCGGAGGGATATTCCAAATCTGCTGAAATACAACGCCTTCTGCGTGATCAGTGATGGTGTAAACAATAAAATGGGATCTCTGTTTTCTCCTTATGAGTTCTATTATGCCTGGAGAAAAGTACATAATTCAGATGAACCAAGTGACGGCATTAACTCACTCTTTACCATGGTTCGAGGCCTCTTTGATAAAGCTCGTTTAGTTGACGTGATCTCAAATTTTATTTACTTTCCAGATAGTGCAAAAGATAATGAGAAATATGTCTGTAGATATCCTCAATACTACGCAGCGAAAAAGCTCTACGAAAACATCACTAAAAACTTAAAGCCTTTGGGTTCAGGAAAAGGTGGCACTTACTTCGGCGCGACCGGTTCTGGAAAAAGTATAGCGATGCTATATCTGACTCGTTTACTCATGAAAAGTAAGGAACTACAAAGCCCTACAATTCTGTTAATTACAGATCGTAATGATCTTGATGATCAATTATCTGCACAATTCACAAGTGCGAAAGAATTTATTGGGGATCAAAATGTCCTAACTATTCAAAGTCGCGAAGATTTGAAAGCTAAGTTGTCACAAATTCGCAGTGGTGGCGTATATCTGACAACAATTCAGAAATTTACGGAAAGTACTGAACTTCTGACTGATAGAACTAATGTAATTTGTATCTCTGATGAAGCCCATAGAACACAAATAAATCTTGACCAAACGTTGAAGATATCTGCTAAAGGTGTCGAAAAGAAATTCGGTTTTGCGAAGTATTTACACGATTCTTTACCTAACGCCACTTATGTTGGCGTTACTGGTACACCTATCGATGGAACCTTGGAAGTATTCGGTGAGGTAGTTGACGCTTACACAATGCAGGAATCAGTCGAGGATGAAATTACAGTGCGCATTGTTTATGAGGGAAGAGCTGCAAAAGTTCTTCTCGACGAAGCGAAATTGGAAGAAATAGAGGATTACTACGACAAATGTTTTGAGGAAGGTGCGAACGAGTATCAGATTGAAGAGAGTAAAAAGGCAACCGCCCGAATGGACGTGATCCTAGGAAATAAAGATCGACTGAAACTCCTGGCAAAAGATTTTGTTGCCCACTACGAAGCAAGGGTGTCTGAAGGAGCAACCGTCTTCGGAAAGGTGATGTTCGTTTGCTCGAGTCGTCCCATTGCCTATGATTTTTACAAAGAGGTTATCACTCTGAAGCCTGAGTGGGCTGAACCATTGCTGGCATCGCCTGGTGTAGAGGTAAGCGAAACGGAACAAAGACTTCTCGCACCATCTCCAATGATTCGCATGGTTATGACTCGAAACCAGGATGACACTAAAGACTTATATGACTTGCTCGGAACTAAGGATGACCGGAAGGAACTAGATAGACAATTTAAGATTGCTAAGTCGAATTTTAAGATTGCAATCGTTGTCGATATGTGGCTGACAGGATTTGATGTGCCATTCCTTGAGGCTATCTATATTGATAAACCAATCCAGCAACATTCCTTAATTCAAACTATTTCTCGGGTGAACCGAGTTTACGAGGGTAAAGAAGTAGGACTCGTTGTTGACTATATTGGTATAAAAGGCAAAATGAATACAGCTTTAAAGAAATATAGCAAGGTTCATCCTGGAGATTTCGTTGATACTGAAAAAGCAGTGGCGATTCTGAGAGATTGTTTAGACCTATTACGAATGCTATTTCATAAATTTGATGACTCGAAGTATTTTTCAGGGACTCCGCTGGAAAAACTTCTCTGTCTTAACAATGCTGCTGAATTTGTCCAAATGACTGAGGAAATAGAAACAAGATTTATGTCTACCGTGATCCGGTTAAGGTCGGCTTATAACCTTTCAATTTCTAGTAATTCATTAACACAGCATGAACGAGATTATGTACATCTCTATATCGCCATTCGTTCAATCATCTTCAAACTTTCTAAGGGTGAGGCACCTGATACTGCAAAAATGAATGCCACAGTTATCAGAATGATTGAGGATGCACTGATTAGCGATGGTGTGGAAGAGATATTTAGGATTGATGAGAATTCGAGTGATATGGCAATTGATATTTTTGACGATGCCTACCTAGAGAAAATTGATAAAATCAAATTACCAAATACCAAGATAAAGCTATTGCAGAGACTTCTTTCGCAAGCAATCGCTGAGTATAAGAAGACAAATTTGATTAAAGGGGTTGATTTTTCAAAGAAGTTAAAGAATCTCGTTGATCTCTATAATGAGAGAAAAGATTTTGAGATATCGAAAAGTGATGTCCTAGAGGATCTGGCTGGCCGATTCACTGCACTCTTTCATGAGCTGCAAGATGAGCGAAGTAGTTTTACGGCTCTAGGGATTGATTTTGAAGAGAAGGCATTTTATGACATTTTGAAAAGCGTCGCCGAAAAATACAAGTTTGAATATCCAGAAGAGAAACTTATTGTCCTGGCTCAGGAAGTGAAATTAATTGTTGACGATAAGGCTAAGTACACAGATTGGTCAAAGAAAGCTGATATCAAGGCAGAACTGAAAGTGGATTTAATTCTCACTTTGGATAAATTAGGCTATCCACCAGTTCCTAAAGATGAAGTTTTCCAAGAAATATTTGAACAAGCGGAGAATTTTAAACGCTACACAGCATAAGTTACAGCTCCAAACTTTTTTCGCTAATCCTCCCGTTACTACCCCCGCCTGCGGGTGACTAAATACTGCAATCTCGCGCTCAAAATTACTATCTCTGTTCCTGACCACTCTCTACCAGCAAAATGTAGAGAGTGGTCAGGAACAAGTAATTTTGTTATTAGGTACGGGGGTAGTAACGGGTAGTGGTGTGGGTGTATGTAAGGGGGTGTGTAGTTGTGTGTTAGTTGTGATGAGAATAAGGATTAAAGGCGATTCATTTGCACTGTGACTAGTGAGGTTCGAGCTTTCGAACCCACAAATCACTTAGGAGTGAAAAATGAATAAAACAAGTAAATCTCTTCGGTTGACCGATCGAGATGTTGAATACATTACCTGGATTGCAGAACAGCAAGCAGTGCGCCTTGACACACTGCAGTTGTTGTTTGAAATCAAAGGAAAGAAGATTGATCCTCGAGCATTGAGGCGCTTAGTCGAAAGATGGCAACGGCTTGGCTTAGTACAGAAGAAAATTTTGCTAGCAAAAGCTCCCAGTATTATCTGGCCGACAATTGAAGGTATGAAAGTAGCCAATCTGCCACTTTCTCGTGGCGACCGGAATTACACGCCAAGCTTTTCCTCAGTTCATCACACTGTGGCTACCGCCAGAGTTCGGATTGAATATGAAAGAAGAGGTTGGGAATGGACTTGCGAGAGAGATCTTCGTCATGAGTTCGGAGCAAGCCACCTAGCCGATGGTTTGGCTTCAGTAGATACTCAGCGAATTCTGGTTGAAGTTGAAAGAACTCAAAAAGAAAGTTCTCGCCTCAAGAACATAATGATGGCGAACCTTCGAACTAAAAACATAACCGGCTGTCATTACTGGACAACCGATGCTCTATATCCGGTGATCCAGTCACATATCAACATGCTTGAGGAAGATTTGAAGAGCAAAATGCAAATCTTTTTACTTCCAGATGAGGTGAAGATATGAATCAGAAACCCATCAAAGATGTAGAGGAAGTGGAAAAGGATGAAGGTTCTGGCATGGACGAATTTATAGCCACAATCCTTTTTATTCTTGTTTTGCCACTTGCCTTGGCGAAATATGTAACTCCACGTTGGGCTGCTCGACCAGGGGTTTGGAGAGTTAAAGAGATAAAGAATGAGATTCGAAAGGCAATTGCTTTGGCTGTTCCATTAAACCTGTTGGCGGTAGTGATTACCTGGAATGAAGTAAAGACCCAGAACTGGATCTTTACTTGCTTTGGAATAATCGTTTTGTGGATCAGTATGGTTCCAGGTGCTTTAGCAATTGCTTCTTATGAACTCTCGGTCGTGCAGTCTGAGATTTTTAAAGGAAAGTTTGATCTGGCAATTTTGGATGCTGTTAGGCGTGCAATTCTTACGAATGCATTTGCACGAGCTCATCGCATTTTCTCAAAATTAACATTCATACTTCCACGGGAGAACTCTAGAGAAGAAAAGGTAATTGGCATTACTGCTAATCCTGTCGATCATCGTCTGCGACAAGATAGAAAGAATGTGCCAGATATCTCAACGCTAAACAAGTATCTAGATAGGGACTTAATCTCTTTTCCATTAAATCCAACTTCGAGTGCCCACCACCTAGTCATAGCTGCAACAGGTGCAGGCAAGTCTCACTTGCTGTCGCGGATGGGCTCATGTGCCCTTGATGCCAATTGGCGGGTGGTATTTATCGATTTCAAAGGTGGACGCCAGGAAAGAGAATTATTTTCTGCAATTGGTTGTGACACTATGAAAACAAAGCCAAGAGTAAAGAATTGGCCGGGAGATCCAATAGATCTTTTTCGTGGAAGTAAGGAAGATATTGCTGACCGCATTACTGGTTTTCTCCCTGCCCCAACACAAGGTGATGGTGATTTCTATAGGGCAAGGATGGTCAGGGCTCTCTGGGCAGTAATTGTTTATACATCTGCACCAGCACCTACAAATGTTGATGAAATCTTAAATCGCGTGAGAAATGGCAATTCTTTTGCAGAAAGAGCCGAGGATCGTGCGATTTTTGGTCAAAAAGAGAAAGGAATTCCGGTCGGTGATGTAATCGCTGAAGGTTTAGCAAACCGATTAGACCCACTTCGTGGTGTTGGTCCTAGAGCTACTCATTCGGGTTTCAGTTGGAGTGATCCTTGGGAAACTGCAGTCTTTAGTTTGGATGCAACTAAGGAATCTGATCTACGCATTGGTGCAGCTATTTTGCATGACTTTGATTCTTGGCTCCGGACGCCAATGCGACAAGAGAATCCAAAGCCAATCCTCTTTGTTGTGGATGAGGCTGGAGCCTTAGGGAGAATTAATGCAACGCACACCCTTTTGAATCTAGTAGCCAGAGGCAGGAGCAGTGGAGTTTCAGTCGTCATTGCTTCTCAGACTTTAGGAAGCCTTTCTCTCACCGGGCAAGAGTTGCTCAATACCGGACCAATTAGATGGCTTGGTCAGACTCCATCGCCACAAGAAATGATCGACGCGACTGGAACTAAACATGTTGTTGAAACGAGCTATGGCGAAGGTGATAACGGTTGGAACGGTAAGCGCTCTGGCCGAGCTCAAAGGGCTTACGCAGTCGACCCAGATGTAATCAGAGATCTTCCTAAGTTCTATTGGAATATTAGCGAGGGAGGCAAAAACATATATGCCTATGTGCCTCCACTGAATTACCAAGAAGGCCTTTAAAGTCATGAACCTCTACAGTTTTTGTCGTATATGCTGCAAATTTTGCAGAGGTTGAATGAAGTTCCCCTATAAATGTGTTTGCCCCCTCTTGATAAATCAGGAGGGGGCAAATCTTTTATTTCTATCCTCGATTGGCTAGTACTTCTCTTAGCGTTCGAGGTGTCCAGTGTTCGTCAAATTCCACATGACAAGGAAATTCAATTACCTTGCCAAGCATGTGCATTTTCGACATAACAACTAGTTCTTCCATCTCTTTTAGAGAGGAATATCCAATCTCGCCCATGCCAGATATCAATTCTGCAAAGCCATAAATCAGATCGTTTTCTTCATCAAACTCCATCACATACCAGTCGCATATTGTTCCTGGTAGGAAATAGTGAGCAACGATGAGAGTCTCGCTAGCTTCAATTTCATTTTCTGTTTCATAGAGTTTTGGTGTCTTTGTTGAAGGTCGCTTCAACGTATAGGTCGCTTTCATTGCTTTCCATCTCTGAAAGAAGTACTTCTTCTCTCGCCTTTTACTGTTGGGGCGATGGTGCTGGATTCAAGTAGCTTTGCATTCAGGCAGTCAGCCTCCTGGGGATAACGCCCACTCGGTGAGCATTCAGGTGACTTGTCAGTGGCCATGTGTAGATTTTGGGTATGAGTTCAGGAAGTTGCCCAGGCTGTCTATCCGACGTCAGCATCCGCATTATTTTGTGGGGAATGCCTTCGGAGGAACCAGACCCAGCCATTTATGTAATAGGTGGCTGTTGTATTGAAGAAGATATGCCTGAAATGGAATGCATCAAGTGTGGCTGGCAGGGATCAAAAGTCGAGGTGGAAAAAGCTACAAGGATGCGACGCTTTATTTGGACCGACGAAGACATGCCTGGAATTATTTTCTACAAGAAATTTCGGATTACTCACGAAGCATTGGCAGATCTTAAAAGAAGTCAGGCTTGGCAAAATGCCACATCTTTTAACTCTATGTTCACACCTGAATCTATTTATGGCCCTGAAGGAAAGCTCCAATGGCTTTGGAGCCTTTCCTGGGATTCCGAAGAAGTTATGAAGAGTGATCTATATTCAAATATGGGCGGTGGTGTGCCAATAGAAATAATTGATGAACTTGTGCGGATTGTATTAACAAGAACATCTATCTAACTGGTAACACTTGTCATCCAGTCATGGATGGCTTCTAATGTCGCTTCCGAGACCTCATCTGTGCCATCTTCCTTGTCTTCAATTGCATCTTGCTTTGCCAAATTAGTCGCCATATCAATTGCAGTTCGTAAGTCCACGTCATCGATTAGAAAAGTCCTCAAATACTCAAATGCCTTTACAGGTAAATTCATGATCATCATTAATAAGTTTCGAAGCTCGAAGAATAATTGAAAACTAATTTCTTCAGCAATTCCTGAATTTTTAATGTAGGTAACCATATGTGTCTGTGAAATCAACACTTGGCTCATTATTAATCTCAGATCTTCACCGGTTGCCTTCAATGCACAGGCCTTGAGTGTCATAGGCGAAGCCAACTCCGTCTTTATCGAATCAAGCGGGCTCCTCGGTTTAGCTGGAGATCTCCTATTTGTAATCTTTCGTTTTCTTGACATTTTTACTCCTCCTTTTGTTGTAGGAGAAATGTGCCCAAAATTGATTTCTGCGCATTCATTATTTTGTCTTTGATTTCTTGGGAGTCTTAATGACTGGAGTGGTTTCGGTCATTCTTTCCAAGACCCCTCCAGTTATTCCAACATACATTTCCAAAGTAGTGACAGGACTTGCATGCCCGGCTGTGAAGGCGACATCTCCGATTTTCTTCTTGAGATCCACGAAATAGTAGGTACAGAAGACGTGACGTAGAGAGTGAAAATTCCACACAAATTTTCCATCGCTGTCTTTCGGCCATCCAGCTATTTCCTGAGCTGGACGGCGTACTCTGTTGCCAAAACTACTTGGGCATAGCCATCCACCATCTTTGTTTGGAAAGAGTAATTTACGAGAAGTTCCATCTTGTAACACAGGGGTTACATTCATTTTGTTCAATTCACTAATTCTCTTCTTCAAATTAGCTTTCAACTTGTATCCGCTTGGTGTAACTTCGGGAAAAACCGTTGTTCTCTGCTTATCCCATTTTGGGAGTTGGCGAGACTTATTCCCACCGTCACTCAGACATTGAAAATCTACGATAATTTGTCGTTGATTCAGGTCAATATCAGTTAAATCTAAATCACATATCTCACCAAATCGTAAGCCCGAGTAGGCAGCTAAATTGAACATTAGTTCGTACCACCAAACATCTGTTACCTCTGAGGCTGCTTTTGCTACAGCGGCAACCTTGGCATGAGTCGGTATTTCACGTTTATCGACATGATGCTTACTTTCACCGGCAATCTTTACTTTACGATTTGCGATTTTATTCAAATCTCTTAGGAGCATGTCGGAATTTTGCAGAAGCCATCCTTTAGCGCAACCCCATCTGATTAGGGTTGAAATTGCGGTGGCGACATGATCGCGCACATCAACCGTTCCGCAAGCGTCAATTATCTTTATCAAGTCACGGTTATCCAGGCGAATACATTTCTTGTCGCCTACAGCGCTTAGTACATGATTTCTAAATATAGAGAGTTGGCTTCTCTTGTGTTTTGCACCCCATTCAGCTCGGCCTCCAGAGTGGATTTTGGTCTTTTCTTTTATGTATTCATCAATCATTTCGGACACTGCGTTGTGGGGTAAATTGCCAACATTATTCATTAATAGTTTTTCTATTTCGCTTGCTTTATTCATAGCCAGCCTTTCGGAGGTGGCCGTTGTATCTCGCAACTTTCCTTCTTGGTCTACATAGGAAATTCTCCAGTAGTTCTTATTGACTTTGGGAGCATAGATTCTGATTCCAAAATCAGTTATATATGAAGCTTTTGTTTTCTTATTAGTAGTCATTACTCGCCCTTTCGAAAGCGCACGCCATTAATTACAAAGACCTTGCCTTTTGGCGAGATCTGTTTCTGTGTTTTAGGTTTTAAGGAGGATTTGCGAGAAAGCAGCCATTCTTCGAATTCGGTGGCTTCCCACCGCAAAGTTCGAGAATTGATGGCAATCGGAGCCGGAAAGGAGGGTTCGTGAATTAGGGCGTAGACCGCCGAACGACCTATTCCTAGCCTGGCTTGGATATCTTTTACTTTCAGCAACTCGTTCATTGCTAGGAATAGTGTGAAAATGCAAAACTTCTGCATACGAATTTTTCGAGTCTTTGGGAAAACCTTTGGGAAAGTGCTTTCGCGGTAGGTCGCAATTATGTAAAAATTGCGCGAAAGTATTGATAAATACTTGCGTCCCAGGCAGGAGTTGAACCTGCGACCTACCGCTTAGGAGGCGGTTGCTCTATCCACTGAGCTACGGGGACTTAGTTTGTGCAGGGGCAATCTTGTCATGAATTAATGGCAAGGCTAGACTGATTAAAACAATCGAAAAGGAGGTTATTTCCTCATGTGGGGCCAGCAATGAAGGCGCTAGT
>CAEZXD010000009.1_pt1 | contig 33656 bp, 34 predicted proteins | sample 7265171 | NCBI WGS metagenome assembly CAEZXD01 (sample SAMEA6813899, study PRJEB35770) | freshwater metagenome | biome: Freshwater; feature: Freshwater reservoir; material: water | place: Czech Republic | collected 2015-11-04 | depth 0.5m m | reverse complement strand
TGTATTTGAAGGAGCGGCGCGGAGAAGTGCGATCTCACCTTCGAAATCTTCAAGAGTGGAGAACGAACGATATACCGAGGCAAAGCGCAAGTAAGCGATTTGGTCTAATTCTCGGAGTGGCGCGAGGATCGCCATTCCAACTTCTTGTGCTTCTACTTCTGCCTGGCCATCAGAGCGGAGTGTCTCTTCAACTCTTTGTGCCAATAGTGCTAAGTCGTCATCATTTACTGGGCGTCCTTGGCAGGCCTTGGAAACACCAGAGATAACCTTCTCGCGGCTAAATGGCTCAGTCGCACCTGATCGTTTAATGATCATGAGGATTGAGGTTTCAGAGGTCGTGAAGCGACGATTACACGATGTGCATTCGCGGCGGCGGCGAATCAAGGTGCCATCTTGCCCAGAGCGAGAATCGACGACTCGAGAGTCCTCGCTTCTACAAAATGGACATAACATTCTTGGTTTTCCTCTTTTTCACGATTTTTAGCCTTTTTTGAGCAAGTGCCTAACATACTGGAAAACCACAACTTATGGAAGTAAATCGCGGCCTGACCCCTATATGTAGTAGGAACTGTAGACCAAAACTCGAGGGTTTAAAGGAGGCTGTGCGGCGTGTCGGTTAAATCTAAGTGAAATTTACTTAAAAGCTATTTGGCAGCTACTTGGCAGGCACCCAGAGCTTGGTTCCTGGCTCTAAATCAGTTGAAGCCAGGGTATTGGCTGAAACGATCTGATCTACGACGGATGAGAGATCAGATCGGCCACCTGTATTTAGCACCTGGGCAAGGGACCAGATGGTCTCCCCTGGTGCCACAACAATTTGCATGTAACCAGCAGTGCCGGTCTTAATAACTTCAGATGATGCAACACCATGATCGCTGAGTGATGCGCTAAAACCAGCGCCAATCAATATCAATAGCGATGCTCCTACAAAAGTTCTAGCGAGCCTCTGGTTCTTTCTCATTTACTTCTCCTGCCAACCTTGTTACCAAGAACCGAGGGGATTCGGTTATTCGAACAAGTGTTCTAAGAAGAACTATAGGTCAAGCCACTGACACAAGCAAGTGAAAATCGAACAAATGTTCGCTTTTTTTGGAAATCTGGTTTATGCTCCTCCTATGAGTAGAAACGAGAGCAAGAAGAAGATAAGCGAGCTTCCGGATGGCCCAGCCAACGAGCAAGGCCTAACCCCGCGCCAGGCCAAGATCCTCGAGGTTATTCGAACCGCCATTGAGAGCACTGGATATCCACCGTCAATGCGCGAGATCGGCCAAGCAGCCGGCCTAGCCTCATCTGCCTCAGTTTCATATCAATTAGGTACCCTCGTTGAAAAGGGATTTATCCGCCGCGATGCCACCAAAGGGCGAGCCCTTGAAATTACCTATCCAAGTGAGGGCGAAGCAATCACACCAGAGAAAACCCGCAATGTTCCTCTTCTTGGAACGATTGCCGCTGGTTCACCAATCTTGGCCGAACAGAGCTTTGATGAAGTCTTCCCATTGCCCGAATCTTTTGTTGGCAAGGGCGATATTTATATGTTGAAAGTTAAGGGCGATTCCATGATCGATGTTGCAATCTGCGATGGCGATTACGTTGTTATCCGCGCCCAGAAAGATGCGAATAAGGGCGAGATTGTTGCGGCAATGATTGATGGCGAGGCCACTGTTAAAACTTGGTCAAAGAAAGATGGACATTATTGGTTGCTTCCTGCAAATGAGAACTACGCACCAATTCCTGGTGATGGCGCCGAAATTCTCGGCATCGTTACTGCGGTCTTGCGCAGTATTCGTTAAATCCAAGGCCGTTCATCAGTTGGATCATCCCAACTTGGAATTGGCTCTTGCAACGGATTATCAATCCAACAGAAGCGACCATTTATTGCTGCGCTTTCGTCGCTTACCAATTTAAGAATTAACTGGCCTGCTTTCTTAGGATCATCTCCCCCAGTTTTTTCAACCCAATCAACCCAAGATTTGTAATCCGCGCCGGCTTCGCCAAGTACATCTGCCTTCGCACTTATGTCGGCCCACATATCGCTGCGCACATCACCGGGATGAATAACATTTGCGGTAACGCCACTTCCACTAATTTCTGCGGCCAAGTGTCTAGTGAATTGATTTAGGGCCACTTTCGCCGTGGCATATGCGCTATTTAACTTTCCTGGTGGATGCAGAGCAGCGGCTGAACTTAAGTTAATAATGCGCCCCCATTTGGCTTCCAGCATTGCAGGTAAGAAAACTCTTGATGTGAAATAGGGCGCAAGTGCGTCAATCATTATGGTTTCAACCCACTGCTTGGGATCGCCATCTTTAATTAAATCAATTGGCCCAAATACTCCAGCGGCATTAACCAAGATTTGAACTGGGCCATGTTCTTTTGCTACCTGCTTTTGTAGTGAATTAACGAAGTCAATATCGCTGACATCACCACAAATATTTATGATCTCTCCCGCTTTTGCCATCGGAGTTCTAGAAACTGCAATTACTTTGTGGCCAGCGCCTGCAAGGGCCAAGGCAATTTCGCGACCGATTCCCTTTGATGCGCCAGTTACAAGTGCTAACTTCATTTAAATATTTACTGGCGCAATTAAGCCAGCACTCTCAAGTTCGGACCAGAGATTTGTTGGAAGTTCAAAATCGAAGGCTGCAATATTTGCCTCTAGCTCGGCAACAGTGCCAGCACCATTTAATACTGTCACGACCGCTGGATGGCGCAATGGAAATTGCATCGCGGCCGCGGTTAGTGGAACGTTAAAATCTTTCAGGAAGTCCCGAATCTCTAACGCTCTATTAATAATCTCTTTAGAAGCAGGGGCATAATCAAAGAGCGCTCCTTCAACTGGGTTTGCTAGAACTCCTGTGTTGTAAACACCTGCTGCAACAATTGAAACATTCTTCTTTATTGCGAGTGGATAAAGCTCGTCCTGGGCGCTCTGATCAAGCAGAGTGAATCGACCTGCAATAAGAGCAATATTCAAATCCGTGTTCTTAATAATCTCGATTGAAGCGGGGCACCAATTCATCCCAAGCCCAATTGCTTTTACAATTCCTTCACGTCGCATCTGATCCAGTACTGGATAGGCAATTTCAATCGCATCTTGAATACAATCTTGGGCATCATGAAGATAAGCAATTTCGATGCTATCGAGATTCAAACGCTTAAGACTCGCCTCTAAACCGCTTCTTATTCCTGAATATGAGTAGTCATAATAAGTTTCAAGTCCTGGGTCTGCATCTGGATATTTATCGGTCTCCAAATTTGTGCCGGGACGAAGTGGGCGGCCTACCTTTGTCGAGATTGTTACACCAGATTTGCGGCCTGCGATAGCGCGTCCTACTCGGCGCTCTGCGGCGCCATATCCATATAGCGGAGCGGTATCGATGTAATTAATTCCAGAAGTTATTGCAAGATCGATCATGGCATCTGATTCTGCTTCAGATACTGATTTAAATAATCCACCGAGCGGTGCGGTACCTAAACTTAATTTCGATATCTCTAGATCGGTTTCCGCTACTTTGGTTAATTCAGAATGCCGTGCCATAGCGCTTCCCAATCTGTTCCCTCTTGCGGCGTATATTTCTTACGATTACTTGAATCTGAAATCATTGAGCGACCCTCTTCAAGTGAGGCGATCTTGCCATCTGCCTCCATTTGAATAATTAGATTGCCTAATACAGTGGCTTCAACCGGTCCAGAATAAACAATCTTTCCTGTGGCATCAGCCGTTAATTGGTTTAGTAATTCATTTGCCGAACCACCACCGACAATGTTTATCTCATCTATTTCTCTACCCGATGCTTCAATCAAATCTTTAAGTGCTCTGGAATAAGCAAGTGCCAGGCTGTCGAAAATGCATCTAGCAAATTCAAATGGGGTTTCTGGAACTGCTTGTCCCGTCTCTTCGCAAAATTTTGCAATCGTCTCTGGCATTGGGCCAGGCTTAGCAAACATCGGATCTTCGGTATCGATTATCTGAATCGAATCACATTTTGCAGCGCCCGCTGCTAGTTCAGCTGCAGTGAAGTTTTGACCTTTGCCACGCCAATATCTAATTGACTCTTCTATTAACCACATCCCAGTCACATTTCGAATAAAGCGAATCCGCCCTTCAACACCAACTTCATTTGTGATGTTGAAATCCATAGCCTTCTGACTCGTTACTGCCTCTTCAAGTTCTAGGCCCACAAGTGACCAAGTTCCACTCGATATATATGCAGAACGCCCATTTGGATTTAGCGGGGTTCCGGCAACTGCAGATGCGGTGTCATGTGAACCGACTGCAACAACTTTTATCCCATCAATCGCGCCGTGCCCACGAACTCTTCCAATGATGGCCTTTGGTTTATGAAGCTTTGGAAAAATCGCCTTTGGAATACCAATCTTCTTAATTAAATCCCAGTCCCAATCTTGAGTTCTAGCGTTAAGCAATTGGGTAGTTGAGGCATTTGTTACTTCGCTACTCTTCTTTCCACATAAAAAATAATTTAGGAGATCAGGTAGCAATAAGAAAACTTTGGCGCTTCTAAATGCTTGGCTACCTTTTGCTGCGAAGAGTTGGTAGGCGGTATTGAAAAAGATGAATTGAATTCCGGTCTTTGAGTAAATATATTCGCGGCCCACATCACGTTGTAGTTGTGTCATCAAGCCATCAGTACGGCCATCGCGATAGGTGAAGGGAATTTCTGCGAGCTTGCCTTGAACATTAATAAGTCCGTAATCAACCGCCCAGGAATCAATCCCAAGGGACTTAATTGGGCCAAGATCTAAACTTTTATTGAGCCCAGTAATAACTTCATGAACAATTTTCTCCCACTCCCAACGGATTGAACCATCGCTTAGAACTTGGGGTTCGTGCGAGAAGCGGTGAACTTCGCGCACGACAATTTTTCTATTTTGAATATGCCCAACCGCGACTCTTCCACTCGATCCACCAAGATCAACTGCAGCGTAAAGCGTCATCGTTTAGCTCTCTACCGAGTTATCGCAAGAAAGCAGCAGCAACGCCACCATCAACTGGAATATGCATACCTGTAGTTAGCGCTAAATCGCCCCCAAGAATTACAAAGACAGCGGCGGCAATGTGATCAGGAAGCACTTCCTTTTTCAAGATTGTGCGCTTTGCATAGAACTCACCAAGTTTAGATTCTTCAACACCATATACCGCGGCGCGATTTGCGCCCCAACCTGATGCAAAGATTCCTGAACCTTGAACTACGCCATCTGGATTAATTCCATTTACGCGAATTCCAAATTCACCAAGTTCTGCTGCAAGTAGACGAACCTGATGCGCTTGATCTGCTTTTGTTGATCCATAACCGATGTTATTTGGACCAGCAAAGACCGAGTTCTTAGATGAGATGTAGACAATATCGCCACCCATTTTTTGAGCAAGCATCGCCTTGGCACCTTCGCGTGAAACCAGGAATGAACCTCGCGCCATGATGTCATGTTGAAGATCCCAATCCTTCGTAGATGTTTCTACAAGTGATTTACTGATTGAGATTCCTGCATTGTTCACCAAGATGTCAACGCCACCAAAGGCCAGGGATGCAGCAGCAATTCCTGCGGCAATCTCCTCTTCGCTTGTGACGTTCATTGAAATTGCAATCGCCTTATCAGGACCGCCGAGTGCTTTTGCAAGTTCGGTTGCGCCTTCAAGATTTAGATCAGCGATAACAACACAGGCACCTTCAGCAGAAAGTCTCGTTGCAGTTGCTTTTCCAAGTCCAGATGCTGCGCCGGTTACCAACGCGATGCGACCAGCAAGTGGCTTTGGCTTTGGTGCGCGCTTTAACTTTGCCTCTTCAAGATCCCAATATTCAATCCGGAATTTTTCAGATTCATCGATTGGTGAATATTTGGATAACGCTTCAGATCCGCGCATTACATTGATTGCATTTATATAGAACTCGGATGCAACTCGCGCTGTCTGCTTATCTTTCCCGAATGTGAACATTCCAATTCCCGGTACTAAAATTACTGCGGGATCGGCGCCACGCATTGCAGGTGAATCCTTAGTCGCAAACTTGTTGTAGTAAGCGGCGTAATCCAAACGATATTGCTCGTGCTTCTCATTCGCTAATGCAACAACTTCTTCAACCGAAGCCTTTGGATCGATATCGATAACCATTGGACGAACCTTGGTGCGCAAGAAATGGTCTGGACATGATGTTCCAAGCGCTGCAAGACGTGGCATTTCGCTACCTTGCAAGAAATCTAAAACAACATCGCCATCGGTGAAGTGACCAACCATTCGCGAATCACGGGAAGCAATTCCACGAAGATATGGTGCAAGTTCTGCGGCGCGAGATTTACGTGCAGCAGGATCAAGAGGTGCAAACTTTCCTACCTTCTTACCGAATGGATCTGCTTTCCCCTTCTCCTTAATAAACTTTTCAGCCTTTTCAATCGCTTCGATAGAGCGCTTTTCACACTCTTCACTCGTGTTACCCCATGTTGTTAAACCGTGGCCACCAAGTACACAACCCTTTGCCTTTGGATTATTAGTTGCGATTGCAGCCATATCCAAACCAAGTTGGAAACCTGGACGACGCCACTCGACCCAGAGAATTTCATCTCCGAAACATTCGCGAGTTAACGCCTCGCCATCGATTGATGTTGCAAGTGCGATGATTGAATCTGGATGTAGGTGATCTACATGGTCGTAGTCAACAAGTCCGTGCATTGAAGTATCGATGCTTGGTGCTGCGCCACCAATGCCAAAACGGCAGTAATCAAATAGTGCAACCATCTCATCTTCATGTTCAACGCCACGATAAACGTTATTAAGTAATTTAAAGCGTTCTAGATCAAGTGCAGCGAGACCTGATTCAGTTAGCGTTCCAAGATCTCCACCCGAACCTTTAACCCAGAGTACTGGAGCCATTTCACCAGTTGCTGGGTTCTTAAGTTCGCCCTTTGCCGATGTATTTCCACCGGCATAGTTTGTAAATCTCGGCTCTGAACCTAATTTATTACTTCGTTTTATTAACTCTTGTACCGGTTTCGGTGTCGTCATTATTATGCGCCCCACCCTGCCTGTGCGCCGCCAACACGTTCTGCCGAAATCTTTGCCATGTAACCGCTGCGAGCAAATGCCGCCTTTGGATCCACATCTAAACCTTGTTCGCTGCGAACTTCACCAAGAAGATCACGAACATCGGTGTTGTATGCATCCATCAAGATATCATTTCCAGCAAGTACATCACAATCTTTCTGTGCCTTAGCAAGTGCAGCAGCATCAACTAAAAGCGCCTTTGCAACAGCTTCTTGCACATTTGTGATTGAGCGAATTTGGCCTGGAATCTTATCTTCGATGTTGTGGCATTGATCTAGAACATATGAAACTGTGGTGCCTTTTGCAAAACCGCCGCCCTGATTGACTTCATGCATGATTCTAAATAATTGGAATGGATCTGCTGCACCAACAATTAAATCATCATCGGCATAGAAGCGAGAGTTAAAGTCGAATGCACCCAGACGCTTCTTCATAAGCAAGAAGGCGACGATGTATTCAATATTTGTTCCTGGTGCATGGTGTCCGGTATCAACGCAGACTGATGCCTTTGGTCCAAGCTCTAAGCAATGAACATATGAAGTTCCCCAGTCAGGAACATCGGTAGAGTAGAAAGCTGGTTCGAAGAATTTATATTCCAGAAGCATTCTCTGGTTAGCACCTAAGCGGTCGTACAACTTCTTAAGTGATTCCGCTAGGCGCTCTTGGCGGCCGCGAAGATCATCTTGTCCTGGATAGTTTGTGCCATCGGCAAACCAGAGCTTTATATCTTGTGAACCGGTTTGATCCATGATGTCGACACATTCGAATAAGTGATCAACGGCCTTCTGGCGGATCTTCGCATCTGGATGACATACAGAACCATATTTATAATCATTATCTTGGAAAGTATTTGAGTTAACTGTTCCAAGGCGAACGCCTAAGTCAGTTGCATGCTTGGCAAGTGCTTTGTAATCATCTACTCGGTCCCAGGGAATATGCATTGCTACTGATGGCGCAGCGCCAGTGAACTTGTGGACTTGAGCGGCATCTGCAATCTTTTCAAAAGGATCGCGCGGCACGCCAGCGGATGAGAAAACTTTGAATCGTGTTCCTGAGTTTCCATATGCCCATGATGGGACTTCGATAAAGAAACGCTTTAAGACTTCTTTTGCTTCGCTCTTACTTGCCATGTCCATACTCCTTCTTAGTTTTAGCGATTTTTTTATAAAATTTAAGCGAGATAGAAAACTTCTTTTAACCTCAAAAATCCCTCATCGGGGGCTTTGTCACCAAGTTCAACAAAGAATTGCCCCATTTCTGCCTGCCAACGTGCATTCACTTCTAGCTTAGCCATTCCAGCCTTTGCAGCTTCTAAATCTGGTGTCTCTAGATATCCAATTAGCGTGCCATCTGATTCATCCAAATAGAGTGAATAATTTGTCCAACCAGTCTGGCGGAGTGCATCTAACATCTCGGGCCAAACTTCGCCATGACGCCGAGCGTATTCAGGCATTAGCTCTGGCTTTACTTGCAACCTAAAACAGACTCGCTCCATTTAATTTACCTTCATCTGAGAAGTTCTTTAAAAGAAGAGAGCGGCAATCCCCGCAAGGAAATTGCCGCTCTCCCAACTACTAATTAAGAATTAATTAGAAGTTGTAGTTATCTACGTTGTCCTTTGTGAAGACAGTAGCTGGTCCGAGGAGAACTTCATTTCCTACAGCACCCTTGATAACAGTACGAGTCTTAACACCCTTATCGCCCTTAGCGGACTTGATAACTGCGCCGACCTTTACTGATTGCTTGTTGTTACGGATTGAGTTAGCAATTTGAACTGCTACGTATCCGAAGTTTTCTACATCCCATAGAGATGCTTGAGCTCCTGAGCCGTCCTTGATGTATGTCTTCATATCATTTGGAAGACCTAGACCAGTTACGAAAACCTTGCCCTTTGAAGCTGAACCTGAAACGTACTTAGCAGCTGCAACGATACCTACTGATGTAGGAGCAACGATTGCTTCGATTGTTGGGTTCTTCTGAATTAGTCCTTGGGTTTCTGTTGTTGATTCTTCTGGCTTATCTAGACCGTAAGCTGTAGCAACAACCTTCACCTTTGGATACTTCGCTGCAAGACGCTTGTTCATGAATTCGATCCAAACGTTCTGGTTTGTAGCATCTGGTGTTGTTGAAAGTACAGCGATATCGCCTTCGCCACCAGCTAGTTCAGCTGCTGAATCTGCAAGTGCGTTACCGATACCTTCTGATGAAGCCTGGTTAACGAATACTGAGCGACCAGCTTGTGCAACATCTGAATCGTATGTAACAACTGTTACACCCTTCTTCTGTGCTGCCTTAAGTGCTGGAACAAGTGCATCCTTATCGTTTGCTGCGATGATCAAAACGTTGTATCCGCCTTGAACTGCTGCGTTGATTTCCTTAACTTGTGCTGCTGCAGTGATTTCTGTTGGTCCCTTGTATGCACAAGTAGCCTTCAGTTCCTTACATGCACGTTGTACACCCTTGTCAGCTGCTTGGAAGTAGCCGATTGTTCCCAACTTAGGAATGTGTGCAACCTTTAGCTTTGTTGCTGCTGAAGAAGGTGCTACGAACGCTGTTGCGATCAATGCACCTGTTGCAATTGCTGCAAGTACTTTTTTCAAAGTGGTTCCTCTCTTACTACCTATAACAGAAACAACCTTTGGTTCTGTTAATCGAACTAGGAATGTAGCTACGTCTCCTAGAACAACTCTGTGAATCTATTGGGGATTCAGCCCGACCTGCAAGGTCTTTTTTATAACGTTTTCTTAACTTTTATTCTCCGCTCGTACCTTTGCTGCTTTCGCTTTATTAATTAAAACTGGCGCAGCAACTGAGATGAGAAGCAAAATTCCGGTAACGATTGTTCGCCACTGTGCATTGATTTCGCGGAGTGTTAACCATGATTCAACGCTTCCTGCTAGTAGCACACCAGCGATAACGCCCCACATAGTTCCGATGCCGCCGAATATTGAGACACCACCCAATAAACAGGCCGAAATCACTAATAATTCCAGTCCGATTCCATTATCTGCTTGTGCGGTTGAGAATCTAAATGTGTAGATAACTCCCGCAACTCCGGACATGAAACCAGTGAATGTGAAAACAATGATCTTATGTCTAACGACATTTATACCTGCGAAACGAGCTGCTTCTGGGCTCTGACCAATAGCAAGTGTGCGGCGACCAAATGGCGTGTTGTGAAGAAGTAAAGCAAAGCCAATTCCGAAGAGAATGATGATCGGCAGGCTCTGCGGAATAAATGAAGTTCCGATTGTGTCGAAGCCCCACCCAGTCCAAAATTCTGGGAACTCATTTATCGTATTTGTTCCCAAGATTCCATTAGCAATTCCACGATATAACGCAAGTGTTCCAATGGTTACAGCTAAGGAGCCAAGTCCAACCTTGGTTACTAGGAAGCCATTTATGAAACCGCAGAGCGTTCCAACAGCCATACAGATAATAATTGCAAGCCAAATTGGCGCACCGTGTGCATATGACCAACCAAGCATTGATGAGCCAAGTGCCAATATCGATGCAACTGATAGATCGATCTCACCGAGAATGATAAGGAAGATAACACCGAAAGCCATGATTGTAATTTCACTTGTGTTCGAGAAGATTTGTGAAACGTTAATGCTGCTTAAGAAATTATCTGTAGTTAAAGATGCAGCAACCCAAACAACGGCCAAGATTAAGAGAATTGAGGTATCCCACGTAAAACGTAATTTAAGTTTCATTATGGCTACGCCCTCTCTTTTATTCGTTGTGCCAGTAAGGCGTTCTCACTCTTCCGAGCCAGAGTTCGGTCAGCATAAATCGCGACAATCAAAAGCAGACCGTTAATCGCTGATTTCCAAAATGCATCTACGCCAATCGCAGCAAGGCCACCTTGAATTGTCTGAACAAGCAGCGCACCAATAGTTGCGCCGACTGTTGTTCCAGAACCGCCAGCGATTGTTACGCCACCGATTACTGCGGCTGCAACAACTGCAAGTTCTTGGCCGTAAAAAGCTGTTGAATCAACTTGCGCGAAACGCATCAAGTAGAAGACTCCTGCAAGCCCCGACATGGCACCTGAGAATACAAATGCAAGGAAGGTGCGGCGGAAAACTTTAATTCCTACTAGATCTGCTGCATGTGGGTTTGATCCAATTGCATAACAGTCGCGACCAGCTTTGCGATACTTCATAAACCATGCGGTTACAAGCATTGCAAAAATTACTAACAAGAAGGTAAATGGCATTACCCCGAAGTAAACCTTCTGACCAAGGCTTAGAAGACTTGGTGGCATTTCTTGAGCGTTGTAATCAACAGAGTTTGAGATTACATAAACCGCACCACGGACGATGTAGAGCGTACCCAGAGTTACAACCAGGGATGGCAGCCTTAGACCCGCAACTAATAGCCCGTTTAGAACTCCAACGACCATTCCGATAATTGGTCCGATAATGAAGCATTGAACCCAGGTAAATTCTGGATTCTTTGCACAAAGATCTGCAATAAACCAAGCAGTTAATCCAACAGTTGAAGCAACCGATAAGTCAATGTGGCGCATAATGATGATTGGCGCCATTCCGATTGCTAGGAGGGCAACAACCGCAGTAGAAGTAAATAGATCTCGGGTTCCATCGCCAGTTAAAAAGCGCGGATTGATAATTCCGGTAATTCCGATAGTCACGATAAGAATTAATCCCAGACTGCCTTCGCGACTACTTGGCTTAAAGCGAGATAGAAAATTCACGGTTATGCACCCTTGCTTCCGGTAGTTGCTGCAGCAATAACTTTTTCTTGTGTTGCTTCCGAGCGAGAAAGTTCAGCAACTTTGTGGCCCTCACGCATAACAATAATTCGATCTGCCATACCTAATACTTCTGGAAGTTCAGATGAAATCATCAAAACTGCTTTTCCTTCACCTGCAGCGGCATTAATAAGTTTGTGAACTTCAGCCTTGGTTCCAACATCAATACCGCGAGTTGGCTCATCGACAATCAAAATATCTGGGTCTGTGGCAAGCCACTTAGCCAGGACTGTCTTCTGCTGATTTCCACCAGATAGAGATTCCACTGGGTTTGATTGGGATTCATATTTAATGCTTAACTTTTCACGCCAGATTTCGGTAAGTGCTCGCTCTTTCTTAAAGTTTAAGAAGATCTTTCCCTTAATTCGATCGAAAGATTCCATTGAAATATTGCGATTAACACCGGCAATCATAAATAGGCCTTGTTGACGGCGATCTTCCGGTACGAGTGCAATCTTCTCTGCCATTGCAGCAACTGGTGAACCCTTAGCGAGATCTTTACCGTTTACCTTCACTGAACCAGTTGTGTACTTATCGATACCAAAAATAGCGCGAGCAACTTCAGAGCGACCTGAACCGACTAGTCCGGCGAGTGCAACTATTTCACCATGGCGAACCGTGAATGAGATATTGCGAAAATATGCTGGATTTGTCAGATCCTTAATTTCAAGGGCAACGCCACCAATTTTATTCTCAGTCTTCGGGAAGAGCTCAGTCAATTCGCGACCAACCATCTCCTTAATAACCTTCTGCAAATCAGTTCCAGTGACTGGATTTTCGCTAACTGTCGCTCCATCGCGCATAACAGTTATGTAATCTGAAATCACAAAGACCTCATCAAGTCGGTGACTAACAAAGATAACTGCCTTATTTGCTGCCTTCAAACTCTTCATAACAGTCATCAAGCGTTCTACCTCTGAAGCTGAAAGCGCAGCAGTTGGTTCATCCATCAAAATAATATTTGCATTCATTGAAAGTGCTTTAGCGATTTCAACTACTTGCTGATCCGCGATTGAAAGTCCACGGGCTTGACGCTTTGGATCTAGTGGAACGCCAAGTTCGGCAAATAAACGTGCCGCCTCAACCTGTGCTTGCGCCCAATCAATAGCAACACCCTTCATTGGTTGGCGACCGATAAAGACATTTTCTGCCAAAGTTAAATCCAAAAATAGTGAAGGCTCTTGATAGATAACAGCAATACCTTGTGCAATTGCCGCTTCCGGAGAACCAGTTATAAATGGCTTATCACCAAGTGAAATTGTTCCACCATCATTAACGTGTACGCCTGCAAGAATCTTTAACATCGTAGATTTTCCGGCACCATTTTCGCCAAGCAGTGCATGAATTTCTCCGGCGCGAATCGAAAGATCAGTACCACGAAGTGCAATGGCGCCGCCGAATCGCTTTTGAACACCTTTCATCTGAAGAAGAAGGTCGCCCTTTTGTGCCACATGAACTCCACTCTTAACTTAAGTTTTTTAATTTTCCGTTGGAACGATAATTAGAATCTTATTCAGACTTTCAAATTCAATCTATACTGTTTTAGGCAAAAGATGAAAAAAGGTTTCGATTAGCAATAAAATTTCGGTAACAATTTGTTACAGGAGAACAGTTGTATTGAAGTAGAAGGGTCGTCTCAATATATGGGCACTTATCTCGCGCTCGATATGGGGGCGGAATCAGGGCGTTTAATGGCCGTTGAGATTGGTCATTCGATAAATACCCGGGAAATTTATCGCTTCGCTACTCCAGTTATTAACGATGAACGCGGTCGTCGCTGTTGGGATTTCCCAAAAATAATGGCGGAAGTAATTACCGCGCTAAAAATTGCCGCACCCGATGGTCCTTACCTTTCAATTGCAGTTGATACCTGGGGCTTAGATTTTGGTTTGTTAGATAAAGATCAAAAGTTAATTGGTTTACCTGTAAGTCATCGCGATCATCGCACTGACGGGTACTTAAAAAAAGCTGCGGCAATGGTTGGTAAAGATAGATTGCATGGTGATACCGGTTCACAACTTTTGGAAGTTAACTCTATTTACCAATTACTTGCGATTACCGAGCAGACCCCAGATGAGTTAGTTGACGCCCAATATCTATTGCTTATGCCAGATCTCGTGTTGCATGCACTTACCGGAGTAGTAGGAACCGAATACACAATTGCTTCAACAACTGGTCTTTATGATGTCCCAAACAATAAATGGGCCACAAAGTTGGCAGATGATTTAGGTATCCCAACTAAGCTTTTTGGTGAAGTACAAGATGCCGGAACAATTCGTGGGGCCTTAACTAAAGAGCTTCAAGAGCTAACTGGAATTGGCCCAATCCCCTGCATCGCAACTGCTAGCCATGACACCGCATCGGCTGTTGTTTCGACGCCATTCACAGCGCCCGGCAATGCTTATATCTCGTCAGGCACTTGGTCACTTCTTGGTGTTGAGTTAAATAACTCAGTTATAAACGATCTAACCCTTAAATACCGCCTAACAAATGAAGGTGGCTTTGGCCGCAACACTAGGCTGCTCTGCAATATTGCTGGCCTATGGTTAATTCAAGAAGTTCGGCGAGATCTCAAATTGCAAGGAATTGATTTAACCTATGCCCAACTAGTTGCACTTGCCGAAGAACAACCCGATAGATGGCGCACTCTGATTTTTGTCGATGATCCAGTCTTTATCCATGCCGGCGAGATGATTGCGCGCATTCAAAAGTTTGCACAAAAGACCGGCCAGCCAGTTCCAAATACGCCTGGTGAATTAGCACAATGCATCTTCGCTTCACTCGCATTTCAATATGCCAGGATTGCAAAGGTTCTCCATGAATGCAGTGGTCTACCGATGCCTGCCATCCAGATTATTGGTGGCGGCTCCCAGAACGCACTTCTCTCTCAATTAACTGCAGATATCTCGGGCCTTGAAGTTATTGCCGGCCCAATAGAAGCCACGGCAATGGGCAACGCAATCGTTCAAGCAATTGCACTGGGTGAAATCCCATCGCTGGAAGAAGGACGCAAAATCGTGAGAGCCAGTGATTTGAAAATTAAGAGCTACCTGCCAGACCAAGATGGTGAAATTCGTAGTGAGATTGTGCAACTTCAAATAAGATACGAATCATTAATTAACTAGGGAAAGAGATCAGGAAACAATGTCTAAATTAGCTAAGGAATTGACCAATCTCTCCCGTAAAGCTGGCGAGCCAGCAGCAGATTTAACGATTCAGGCAGAGGGAAATGCTGCGGTATTCGATCGTAAAAAGAATATGTTTCTAGTCAAAGCTAGTGGCGTCATCATGGGTAATGCCACCGAAGAGGATTGGGTCTGGCTTGAACTCGGTAACTGCGTTGAGATTCTTGAGGATGCTCGGAAGAACGGTTCTAGTGAAAAATTAATTGCCGCGCTAAATGCAATCCTTGCATCATCGAAGAACACAGATGGCCAAGTTCGCAAAGCAAGTATTGAAACTTTGGTCCACGTTGTTGCCTTCCACGCAATGGAGGTTGATTGGTCGCTTCACACCCACCCAACTCCTGTTGTCGCGCTAGCCGCAAGTAAAGATGGTGCGAAGCATTACAGCGGAACAGTTTTTCCTGATGAAGCAGTTATGTGTGGCCCAGTTCCTCTGTTTTTGCCATTTGCTAATCCTGGTTTAGATCTTGGACTTGGCGTTTTTCTAGGTGTTCTGGAATACCAACAGAAGCATGGCCGTAATCCTGGCCAAATAATTCTTGGAAACCATGGGCTCTGCACCTTTGGTGTTGGCGCGCGTGATGCACTTGGTGCAACTGAAATTGCAGTTAAGGCAGCGAGAATTCGATTGGGCGCACTTAGCGCTGGTGGAATTTCATTTGTTCCAAGCGATGCGGCAGAGGCTATTGCTTTTCGCCCAGATGAAATCTTGCGCAAACGCCTGCTCGCCCGTGAAGGTTTAAGCAAGTAATAATTTATGAAATTAGCGGCTGCAACCTTTGATGTCGGCGGAATTATTTACTCCGACGATGTCTTCAAGAGAGCGATCTATGCCGCGATGGAAAATTATGCTGGTCCGATTGACCCTGAACGCTTTGAGAAAGTTTATGTCGATCATCTAAAGTCACATTCCGGATCGCTGCGCAGCAAATTATGTCTGGAATTCTTCGGCTCCCTTGATTTAAAGGCTGAAATTATGGAGTTCGCAACCGCGCGTTGGAACTTCGAGCCAGGTGATATCTATAGCGATGCCAGAAAAACGATTGAAGAGTTGAAAGCATCTGGCTTAAAGATTGGACTTGTTGCCAATCAACCAAAATCTGCGGTCGATTCCCTAAAGCGTGATGGCATCTTTGATTTAGTTGATTTTCTTGGAATCTCGGCTGTGGTTGGTTTAGAGAAACCCGATCCGAGAATCTTTGAGTTAGCACTAGCTGAACTTGGAACAACTGGTGCCCAAACTATTCATATCGGCAATCGCCTAGATACCGATGTAATCCCCGCCAAATCACTGGGTTTCAAAACGGTCTGGATTCTTCGCGGTGAGGCTAATCCGACTCCTTCACGGGATGACTTAAAAGTTCCGGATATCGTTGCAACGGATTTAATTAATCTTGCAGAACAAATTGCAAAGTTGTAAATGAAGCCCGCATTTATCGGTATTGATATCGCCACCGAATCAACCAGGGCGCTACTTGTTGATGAAAATGCGAATGTAATTGGTACAGCCAACGCCAAACTTGCCCCAGTAATTCGCGGTGAAGATGGTTCTGTTACACAAGACCCAATGAGTTGGGTAGTTGCTGTTGCTTCGCTCATTGCGCAAATTCAAGTTAAAGCCGCGGCGGCGCAAGTGGAGCCAATTTCCCTAGTTATCTCCGCGACTTCGGGCACTTTCACTCTGGTAAATGACCAAGGCCTGGCAGTAATTCCAGCTGCAATGTATAACGATGGTCGTGCAGCTAACCCGGTTGATCGCGCGATATTTATTCGCAAGGCAGAAAAACTAGAGGGCAATCTGCACTTAGTTCACACTCCAGAATTTGTGATTGCATCCGTATTAAATCTAAAGCCGCAAGACATCGCAGCCGATTGGAGCCATGCGCTAAAAACTGGCGTCGATCTACATACCCAAAGCTGGAAGCCTGAAATTCTCGCCCAAGCGAGTGCTGAAAAGATTTCGCTCCCAAAGGTTGTTGCGCCCGGAGCAAAGCTCGGCGCAATCGGAAATCTAAATATTTATGCTGGCATGACAGATGGATGTACTGCGCAAATTTCTGCAGGTGGCGCGGGTCTTGGTTCTGCCGTAACAACACTAGGTACAACAATGGTTATTAAATTAGTGAGTAATAAAGATGTAGCCGGCCCAGGCTTCTACAGCCACCTTCTTCCAAAAACTAATTGGCTAGTTGGTGGCGCCTCAAATCTTGGTGGTATCTCATTTAAAGAATATGCACGTGACATAAAGGGTTGGGATATAAAAGCAGAAGCCCACGGCCCAGCATCATTTGTTACCTATCCCCTAACTTCAAAGGGTGAGAGATTCCCAGTCGCGAATAAAGATTTAGTAAAAGTTTCATCCGGTAATCCAACTAATGAAATCGATAATTACCGCGCAATCCTTGAAGGCATAGCATTTGCTGAAAAACTTTCCTATGAAATCTTGGGTAAAGCAGGTGCGCCACTTACTGGTGAATTGCGAACTGCAGGTGGTGGGGCCAAATCGCCAATCTGGTGCAAAATTCGTGCCACTGTTTTAAATCGTCCTGTAATTGCACAGAAGGGCTCTGGCTCTGATCTTGGTGCCGCCCTCATTGCAATTGCCTCTGTAACAAACCCAGCAGATATCGCTGCAGGAATAAGCGCAATCAAATTGCCAGCCGGTGAGGTCTATCTTCCTGTGCAGGAAGAGGTTGAAACACTTGCTGCAGGCTATCTGCGCTTCAAGATAGCGCTCGGAATCGAATAGGAATCGAATAGGAAGAGGTATTGACATATTCGATGCTCGAAAGGAGAATTCCTATTCAATGCAGGAAGGGATCCAATTTTGAGTTCAGAGCTATTCGACAGAACGCGCTTCGACCATATCGGGGTCGTCACCGAAGATAAACATGGTGAAGAGAACTTTGTTGATGCGACCCGAGTCTGGGTAACAAATCCAAGGCAACACCCAGCCAATGTTGAATACCTTCGATACGAACATGACACACCTGTAACAGGACCAATTCGCCACCTGCCGCACGTCGCTTATCGCGTGGATAGCGTTGATGAATCTATTAAGGGCCATGAAATTCTTCTTGAACCATGGGATGTCGCTGACGGTTTTGTTCGCGTCGCATTTGTTTTGGTTGAAGGCGCAGTCGTTGAATTTATGCAATACCGAAATCCAAATGAAACCGGCTGGTTTTAATTAAGTAATCGATTAGCAACTAAGGAGAGAAAATGAATAATCCAATCTGTCTGAACAGTAACTCTTACCACGGCTTCACTCTTGAAGAGGCTGTTACCGGAGCCAAGCGCGCCGGGATTAAACTTATTGAACTCGCTGGAGTTATTGGCTGGACCGAACATGTTCATAACAATTATTCTGATGAGCAAATCACAAAGGTCCTGAAATTATTGGCTGACAACGACATAAAAGCTATAGGTATGTGTGGCCACACAAATATCCAGACTAAAGAGGGTCAAGAGACTTTCAAGAAGAATCTTCACTTGGCAAAGAAACTTGGCGTCGATTATGTAACTCTTTCAACTGGCGAGACTCATGGTGATGAATCAGTTATTGGCGATGATACTGAACTAATAAGCATTATCCGTGATCTTGCATCAGTAGCAAAAGATTTAGGTTTAGTAATGGCAATTGAAACCCATGGAAACAACTACGCAACTGGCCAGAGCATCATCGCGCTCTTGAAGAAAGTGAATATGCCTAATGTTCGCCTGAACTATGACACTGGAAATGTAGTGTTTTACGGTGCGATCATGCCTTACGAAGATCTTGATGCATCTACTGGTTCCATCACCGGCATTCACCTGAAGGAGAAGGCTGGCGCCCAGAACGAGTGGAATTTCCCAGCAATCGGACGTGGCGATCTCGACTTTGATCGTATTCTCAAAACCCTTAAGAAGAATGGCTGTACTGCTGCGCTAAGTATTGAAATTGAATTCACTCCTGCTGGTCCAAATGGTGTGGAAGATGTTCATGAATCACTTGCGTATTCAGTAGACACAATCAAGCGGTTATCTGCTTAAGTTTAGGAACTACACATGGCTTCAATTGCAATTATCGGACAGGGATATATGGGCAATGCCCATGCCGCAGCTTGGGCAAGTGCGGGGCAGGCAGATTCCATTAAATACATCTGCACGCCACGTCCAAAAGAAGGCTCGGTTCCTGCAGCAAAGAACGCAAAATACATAACCGATCTTGATGTAATTTTAAAAGATCCAGATGTTAAATATGTTTCGGTCTGTACGCCAACGCCAACACATAAAGATATTGCGGTCGCACTTCTAGCCGCTGGTAAGCACGTGCTCTTAGAGAAACCAGTTGCGCTAACTGTTGCTGATGCGAAAGTTGTGGCCGAGGCCGCGGCGAAGAGTTCTGGTTCGCTCATGGTTGCCCACGTTGTTCGCTTCTTCCTTGGATATCAGAAACTTCGCGAAGTAAGTGAATCTGGTGAATTAGGCAAACTGCTATCAGTACATGCAAGACGCTTCTCCCCTAAACCAACTTGGGCGACCTGGCTTGGTGATGAGAGTCAATCCGGCGGCATGTTAGTTGATTTTTCTATTCACGATTTTGATCAATTAAATATGTATCTTGGAAAACCTATTGAAGTATTTGCAGCACAGACTTCACCTACTGGTCCGGCAGAAATCACTGTTAAGTATAAAGGTGGCGGCGTCGGCCAAGTTCAAAGTTTTATGAATGCGGCAGAAGGCGTCCCATTTACTAGCACGATTGATTTGCTGGGTACTGCTGGAATTGCACATTATGAATTCTCTGCAATTTCTGCGACCGAAGAGTCATCCTCTGGAAATAACGCCGGAGTTAATAGCTGGCATGTATTTTCTTCAAAAGGCAATACGGTTGAACAGATTGCTACGGATGATCCATATGGCCGCCAAGTTAAATACTTCTTTGATCAAGCAAGTTCTGGCGGTAAATATGATCTATCGCCAACTCCTGCAGCAATTACCGCTTTGCAGGTTAGTCTTGCAGCAAAGGCATCCCTCAAAGCGGGAGGCCCAGTTTCAATTGCCTAGATTTAACTAATTAAATCTTAACTACTTGCCCGGTGCGAGCAGATTCTTCGGCTGCCAACGTAGCTTCAAGTGCGCGCATTGCATCAACCGGGGTGCTAACTGTTGGTTGAATCCCTCTTAGTGCGCAATCCGCAAAGTAGAGGAACTCTTCGCGAAGCGCGCCACCACGGTAGCCATCAAACTCTGGCCAATATGTTGTATCTGGGCTGCGAACCCCAGTTGTCTTGGTAACGATTCCAAGATTTGGAAAAGTATCTTGAATATGAATTAAACCTTCGGTACCAATTACTGTCATGCGCTCATCGATATCAAATGGCGTGTGTTCGGGCATGCACCAAACAGTTTCCAGAATCGCAGTAGCGCCACTCTTGAAGCGGTACATAGTCTGTCCGATATCTGGATATTTAAGGCCACGCATATCTGTGGTCTGGGCATATGCACTGACAATTGTGTCGCCCGTTAACCAGAGCATGATGTCGGTATCGTGGATTGCATCGCCAACAATGGGTCCGATCTTATTTAAAATCTCAGGCGTCCATGATGCAGGAATATTTCTGCGAGAACTAAGTGAGAGAATTTTTCCAACTGCGCCTTCACTAATTGCCTTCTTGGCTGCGCGATAACGTGGGTTGAAGCGAACAATATGACCGATTTGTAAGATTCCTTTTGCGCCCTTAGAAGCGGCAATAATCTTCTCGCAATCAGCAACTGTTGATGCCATTGGCTTTTCAAGAAAGACATGCTTTCCTGCCTTTAAAGCTTCAATTGTGATGTCGGTATGTTGATCCCACATAGTTGTGATTGATACCGCATCGATATCAGGATCTGCCAACATATCTTTATAATCTTTATGCAACTTCTTTACGCCATACTTCTTGCCGAGTTCATTTAGTCGGCTTTCAGTTCTAGTACAGAGTGAAGCAAGTTCTAAACTCGGAGTCCCGATGATCGCATCGCAATGAATTTCACCAAACCAGCCAAGCCCTATTACGCCGATTCTTAATCTATCCATTTTCTTCTCCTCTGTTAATTAGTTAGAACGCTAACTGGCTAGAAATTTTCCAAAGTGAGTTCGCGAGACATAACAATGTTGCCTGCAGTAAGTCCACAGTCAACGGGAAGTTCGATTCCAGTAATTGCTGATGCCAAATCCGAGGCAAGGAATGCGACTGCATTTGCCACATCACTTGGTTCAGCAATTCGAGCAAGCGGATACCAACGCATTAAAGTTTTTAGAACTTGCGGATCCTTAGCGGCCCGGGCATTCCAGATTGGTGTTCTTACAGTTCCAGGAAGCACGATATTTGCGCGAATTCCGTAGCGGCCGTTCTCCATTGCAATGGCTTTTGTCATGCTTATAAGTGCCGCCTTTGCTGCGCTATATGCGGGATCGCCCAGTGCAGAGAGTCCATTTACTGAACCAATCGTGACAATTGCTGCCTTGCCCTTCTTCTTCATTCCCGGCAGAACGGTATGAACACAGTTGTATGCGCCATTGAGATTGCCATTAATATCAAATGCCCATTCCGAAGGCGTTGTCTTTTCAATCGTCGGATGATCGGAAAATCCGGCGTTATTAACCAAGATATCTACATCACCAAAATCTTTCATTAATTTTCCAAGGCCTGATGCAACCGCACTCGCATCCCCGATATCACAAGTAAGTGGGTGGGCAGTAATTCCTTCAGCTGCAAGTTCAATAGCGAAGGTATTAACGGTATCTTTTTTATCTATTGCAAAGATAATTGCGCCTTCACGGCCAAAGTGTCTTGAAAGTTCCTGGCCGATTCCACCTGCAGCACCAGTGATTGCAACTATCTTCTTATCAAATAATTTACTCATTTTTTATTCACCAAGGCCAACGCTTTCCCAATCCAATTGAGACTTTGGCTACGGATGTGGCCATAGTTGTAAAATCCAATATCTTTAACTCCGCCATTCCAGAGTGCAGACACAGCATCAATTACTGCACTCTCACTCGTTAAATCAGGATATGCCGGGCGTAAAACTCCCTTGATCCTTCCCAGATTATTTGTGCGCAATTTAATATCGGCAAGATCAGCTTTAATGCGATCGGTTGCTGGTTCATAAAAACACGCTTCGATTACACCAGTAGTTTCAGCAATCGCTTTCAAATCTGTGCCTTCATACCAAGCCCCACCCGTAGGCCGTGCTACTGAAGGAATAATTGCGACTTCAACTTCCTTGCGAACACTCTGGCGAATCTCTTTTGCAAGTGATGTCACAACAGTGCTTCTGAAATCTAAGAATTTACGTAGGTCAGGGTCGCTCGCAACATCTGCAAGCCAGAGCGCTTCTGCCATGTCGCCCTGGAGATCGATATCTCCCTCAAAATAATCGTGAATATTCTTTGCAACTCGTGCCTTTAGCCCCTTGGCATCGACTCCCATTTTTTCTGCGCCGGCTACACAATATTTACAGAAACATAACCCCAAGTTTTGCGAGAGCCACTTATTTGGTTTAACAAAGCTCATCTCGTGGTGATATCCATGTTCGTAGGGTGGGAATCCAATGGATTCAATCGAGATGCCATTGACTTTATAACTTTCAGTTACATCTCTACATAACCCAATTGCATAAGCTCGAGCGGCCGGCGCAGATGGGCAGAGCGCATAAATATATGGATCACCAAAAGCATTTTGTACTGCACTATCTTGATGCCTTGTTCCAAGTGGGGTGTTGTGTAAAAGAACCAACCACGCACTTACAGAAAGCCCATTGGTTTCGGTCAGCTCACGAAGAACTTCTCCATCACCATAAATTGAATTTGGAATTGGCTTGATATCGCCGTACTTCGAGGCATCAGATTTAAAGTAAACCGTGCCATCTTCCGGAAAATAAACTTTATTGATCGCACTCTTTGGGCGAAGAAATTTACCAGCGTGATAGCTGCTGGCTAGCGTTACCGAATTAATTCCGATTTTTTTAAATTCATCAACGGTATTGGCGACGCCATTTTCTGCGAGGTCCCACGAATATGAAAACATTGATAATTTGCTCATGAGTCCCCCATTCCAATATTTGTGTAATGAATTTAAAAATCAAAATATAGAAGTCGCCCCCGAATCAACGAGGGCGACCTCTACATAACTTTTACTTACTTGATTGCAACCTTTGCGAAAACGCCACTTAGCTTGTAAGCCTTGGCATCCTTTGCAACTGCTTTATGGTCGAACTTATTTGCACCAGGAATCAGTGCATTTGAGTAGGTCTCTGCAGGAGTTAGAAGGCGTGGGGTCTGTCCCATGTCTGCTACTACCTTTAGATAATCTCCCCAAGCTTCTGGGTAGTGGTAACCCCAACCCTTGCCATCAACGCGAGAGATCATGTGACCTACTTGCTCTTCACGCATTGAATCAACTGCAATTTGTGGTGACAGTGTCGCACCAAGTGCTGGAAGTGCGTTGTAGGTAATTTCTGCAGCTGCGCGAGGATTTTCCTTTGCGAACTCCATACCCATAGCTACACCACGCAAGAAACGGGTGTACAAATCTTTTCCGGCCTTTGACTTTAGTTCAGAAGCGCGGATGTCATAACCATTTGATGGTTGCTTTGAAGTTTCCTTACCGATGATCCAGTCAACGTTGATGCCTGTTGCTGCCCATTGTGCGATAAGTCCATCCCATGCAAGTCCTGCATCACACTTACCTGATGCAATTGCTTGTGACCATGTTGGCCAACCAGCGTCAATGATTTCAACTGAACTAGGATCTACGCCTGCTTCAACAAGCATTGGGTTGATAATTGCTGCCCATGCTGGTGAACCAACGCAGATCTTCTTGCCAGTGAATTCAGAGATCTTCTTAAGTGAACTTCCCTTAGGAGTTGCATAGTTGAATACCTGTCCTGGAATCATGTTGAATGCAGAAACAACAGGTACACCTGCTGCAATTGAAGATAACAAAATTCCTGGGCTTGGATAAGAAACGTCAACTTGCTTTTGAGCAACAAACTTTGTTGCTGCAGTTCCATCAGATGGACCAGCAATAAGTTTTACGTTAATGCCTAGCGCCTTGAAGTAACCACGATTGATGGCTACGTGAAGCATGTAGTCATCCATTACATCCAGTGAACCACGAGGAGACATCCAAGTGATTGTTTGCAGCTTAGGAGCTGCATTTGAAACAGTCGGTCCAACAACTAGAGAGAGTGCGGCTAACGCCGAAACCCCCGCTAGCCATAGCTTTCTGTTCTTCATATCTCTACCTCTTTCTGTTTCTGTTGTTAGCGGACTTGCTTCTTTAGTATCTGCGCTCCTGGTTCGGCATAGAACGCAATTCTTTTTTAAGCATCCCAACTTGCCCACTTACGATTTACGAAAGTGAAGAAGGAGTAAATTCCAACGCCAAAGGTCGCAACGATTACGAGTACTGCACCAAATTGCGACATCTGGACGAGGGAAGAGAAATAGATCAATCGATTTCCAAGTCCCATTCCACCGCCAACCATTTCAGCGCCCACGGCTGTTAACAATCCAAAAATTGAACCAACCATGAAACCTACGATGATCATTGGGAGTGCAAATGGAAAACGAATCTTTCGGAATAATTGAAATTCCGTAGCACCATATGACTTACCGAGCGCAATTAGTTCAGCATTTGTTCGCCTAAAACCAGTAGCAGAGTTGATCATCACCATCGGACCTGTTGCAAGAGAAATTGCAATAACGCGAGGTGTCATTCCAAATCCAAACTTAAGCATCAAGAATGGAATCAAGGCAACCATCGGAGTTGTAACAAGAATGATGATGTAAGGCGAGATAAAAATATCTAATCCCGGCTTTAAAGTTACAAGAACTGCAAGGGAGAGACCTATTGTCGAGCCAATTATTAGCCCCATAAAGAAGGTCTGCACAGTCTGCGTTAGTGGTTTCCAGTAGAGAGTTGAGAAGTCGGTAAATAAACTATGAATAATTGCAGTTGGCTTTGGGAATACATAAGCCTCGGTGTGCGTCCAAATTAAAATGAATTCAAGAAGGGTTACGACCACAATGGCAAGGGCAATTACAGATGCAATCTCCTTTAAACCTTTTGCGCGGCGCAAGTTTGCAAGTGCTGAAATATCAACTGGGCCATTCCCGCCTTGGTTACCGCCTGAAGAATTAAAGTCTGGAATCTTATCTGCAAGATTATCGGTCGCCATTTTTATTGCACCTTTCCAGATTTGGATCCTTCAACATCATCCCGAATTGATTTTAGGATTTCAATAAATTTAGGTTCAAATTGCAGATCAATATTGCGGGGTCTTGGGAAGTCAACATCGACTATTCGGGAAAGTCTTCCGGGGCGAGGAGACATAACCCAGACTCGATCTGCAAGAAAAATTGCTTCTGAAATTGAATGCGTTACGAAAACAATTGTCTTTCGGGTTTGCTGCCAAACTTTCAATAGAAATAAGTTCATCTCTTCACGAGTAAATGCATCGAGTGCGCCAAAAGGTTCATCCATCAGAAGAACTTCTGGATCTTGAGCGAGCGCGCGAACGATTGAACCGCGTTGCTTCATTCCGCCTGATAATTCGCCAGGGTATGAATTTTCAAAACCTTTAAGCCCAGCAACATCCAAGAGCTCATCAACTAATTTTCGATTGACAGCTTTCTTTTTAATCTGAAAAGGAAGTTCAATGTTTTCCATCAAGGTGCGCCAAGGCAGAAGATTGGAATCTTGAAAAACCATCCCGATTCGATCTGGAAGTGGTTTGGTTAAAAGCTCGCCATCTATATGGACAGTTCCGGAGGTTGCAGGATGAAGACCGGATAAACACCACAAGAGCGTGGTTTTGCCACATCCACTAGCGCCGACGACACAGACAAATTCACCATCCTGGACACTTTCAGTGAAGTTCTTGACCGCTTCAACTGTCTTTGTCTCAGATTGGTAGATCTTCGATACATCTGTGATTTGGATCCGTGTTGCTTGCGCCACTAAAACTCTCCTTTTATTTGTTTGCTTTTGCCAACTTTGCCCTGCTCCGAGATTGCTTTTAAACTGCCCTTCTCCTGTGCGCCATATCCGTGGTTTACTTAGGGTTAATAGAACAAGGAGTCTTCCTATTCTGTCAAGCACTTTCTCCGAGTTTCTGCCGGCAGCATTTACGAGGTCTTCCTCAGGCTCACCGGCCGGTTTGCGACGCTTGAATGTCGCCCGAGTTTTCGAAACCGTCCGCTTGAATGGCCCTCTCACCCGCCAATCAATAGGAGAGATATCTGGGCTATCAAAGCCAACGGTCAATGAAGCGCTAGAAATTTTGAATAACGAGAAGCTAATCTCCTTGAACGAGGCGAAGACAAAATCCACGACCGGTCGCCCGGGGCCAAAAGCGCAGCAGATAACATTTAATAAAGATCGTAAAAAAATAGTCGCAATAGATATTGGTGGTTCCAATATTCGTCTCTTAGTTTCAGATCTCGATGGAAATATCATCGCAACTTTGATGCAAAGCACGCCACTCAAGAACGGCCGTAAAGCAATTCTTGCAAAAGTTAAAGAACTCTACGACACTGCTTTGACTGAGAATAAAATTAAGGTTTCAGATATCGGTTCAATCGTTGCTGGATCTCCTGGAACTATCGACCCAGCTACTGGAGAAATCACTCGTTCATATAACCTGCCAGATTGGGAGAATTTTTCACTCAGCGATGAACTCTCGAAAGTATTGAAGAAGCAAGTAAATGTTGAGAATGAAGCCCACCTTGCAATCTATGGCGAACATTGGCGCGGTGGTGCAAAAGATTTAGCAAATGCGGCCGCGATGTCTGTCGGCGTTGGTATCGGTCTTGGTTTATTAATTAACGGCCAGGTATATCGTGGCTTCAACGGGATTGCTGGCGAAGTTGGAAACCTCCCTCTTCAGATTGCAGATGAAGCTAAATCTCCAGTGAATGCAAACTTCGAGTTCCATGCAAGCGCAGTTGGTTTAGAGCGAAACTTTGAGGCAGTCAAAAACAAAGAGGGCGCGAAAGAGATAATTAAATTAGCTGGTACTAGCCCAGTTTCGGCAAAGACTATTTACGCTGCCGCGGCAAAGGGGAATAAGTTAGCCACTGAGCTCGTTAATCAACAATTAGAACTACTTTCGCGCGGGATCGCCTCAGTATGTTGTATTACAAACCCTGAGGTTTTTATCCTTGAAGGTGGCCTGGCTCCCGCACTTGAACCACATCTAAAGACCATTTCGAAAATGGTCCAGAAAATAACCTTGATTGCGCCCAAAATAGTAATCTCTGAATTAAAGGACTTAGCAACGGCTTATGGCGCGCTTCGCCGCGGTATCGAAAACGTCGACCGTGCCACACTCATTTCTATCTTGCAAGAAACCGCCTAAAACTTTATTAGGCGGTTTCTATGGATTTAATTTAATTTAGCCGTGAACAGTTGCCACTTCTTCTATTGCCTTTGGATTCTTGCTCTTTAAATAGAAAAGTGCAATTACTCCAATAACAATCCAGATACCCATTGCATAAGCGCCATAAGTTAGCGGTGCTGAAAGTGAAACAATAAATTTCAGCCCTGGGATTCCAGTAATTCCTGCTGCATTAAAGAAGCCAGGAATTAAGAAGATGAATCCGACGATTGGAATCAAGATGTGGATTACAGGATGGCTTTCATCTTTGCGATGCTTGGTGAAGTAACCAATGCATGCCAAGTTAGCCAACATGTATACCGGAACGATCGCAACAACAAGTGCGGTAGCAACTATTCCAAAGGCCATCTGTGGCTTATATTTGAAGCCAAGTCCAAGGGCAATAATTAGGCCTAGAACAAGCTGTACAACTACTGCATTTGCAGGTGACTTATATTTTGGATGCAATTTTGCAAGTGAAGCTGGGAGTGCACCAGCGCGACCGAATGCGAATGCGGTACGAGTGAATACATTCGCGCCACCATTTGCATTTGCGATTGTTGAGTTGATGATTGCAAATAGAACCAGTACCCAGAAGATAGTTCCAACGCCCTTTGCTACGCCATCCCATGGGACGCCATTGTTATATGCAGCAAAGTCTTTGAACTTTTCTGGTCCGAAGGTAACGGCTGCAGCATATGTTGTCAGTGCATAAAGAGCGCCGATAGATACGGTTGCAATCATTACTGCTTTCGGAATGTTCTTCTTTGGATTTTCAGTCTCTTCAGCCAACGGCGCAGATGCTTCGAAACCTGCGAAAGCTAGAAGACAGAAAACTGAACCTGCAATTACGCCAGACCAACCACTAAAGCCTTCGGCATTTGCATACTTTGGAGTAAAGACTGCAAGGTCGTTATTTCCACCGGCCTTAACAATCAAAACCAAGCCAAGCACAACGAAAATTACGATTTCAATTGCGCCAAGGATTACGCCAACTTTTGCCGAGGTTCGAATGCCGCGGTAAACCAACCACGCGACAAGTACACAACCTAGTACGGTAAAGATCCACCAATTATTTGCAGAGAATGAAGCCTGCTCAGCGTTCCATTCGCCAGCAACCGTGTAACCAAGTTGCAACATAACTAAGGGAACTATCAGGATTTCTACAGCAACATATGCCCAACCAACCAAGAATCCAACCCAAGGACGAAGACCAATTGCGCTATAAGTTGCAACAGATCCTGCAGATGGAATGTGAGCTGCTAATTGGCCCACGCTTGATGCGGTGAACAATATTCCAATAAAGGCAAAAACCACTGCAAGTGGAAGTGCTCCGCCTGCTAGCGGTGCGCCAAATGGAATTGAAGCAGCAATTGCTGCTGCCGGTGCCATACAACAAATCGATTGGAATACGACTTCGCGTAATCCAACGGCGTTGCGTTCTAGTTGTGACACGTCAGAACCTCTTCTCTTTCGTTAATCGAACTTGGCAGCCCGATTGCTTAAGTAAAGGGTTCCAGCCTTTTACTCTTATCGTGCGGTATTGAATAGGCGTGTTCGCTAAATTCTTGCCTATCTCTTGGGAGCGGATCTGCTGGCTAACGCTTAAATCTCATGAAATAGCCACATTTGTAATATTGCATTCTCTTACCTTCGGACGTAAGAAATCTGCCTCGATTTGATCAACTGTTAAATCAAAGCGCCACTTAACTGAGATCCAATTCGCTATGTATTTACATTGCGATATCGGTGGCAACCAATGTGCCACATCTTTATCGCCCTTTGATCGATTCAAACTTGCGGTAACCGCAACCAAAGTTTCAGTGGCATCTAAATCATTTGCAAAAGCCATTCGCTGCGCCGCGCTCCATGCCCACGCCCCTGATCGCCAAGCTTCGGCCAACGGAACCATGTGGTCGATATCTAAACCAGTTGGGATTGTGAAAACTTTGCCATCGTATGGACTTTTCCACTTGCCGCCAGACAAAAAACATTTCGCCCCAACTCGCGGCTTCGTTGTCGCTTCGGCAATCAAGACTTCGTATCGGGTATTACAGCCATTTTTATCGGTATCAATCCAATGGCGAAAAAGGCTGCGTGAATATCCAAAATCGTGGTCATCTGCCATCACTAAAGTAATTGTCTCCGCCGCCGAAACTGGCACAGTATTTGTTCCGTGAATTAGCCCGACAACAAGGGCAATCGCAACTAAAGAACTTGATTGCTTTTTTCTGCCCATAGCAACAGATTACCGAGGGTCCGCATTATTTGGTAGAAATTTCCGATTCACCCGCTAGCCTTCCCCCATGACATATCAATTGCATGACCTAAATGGAAAAGTTGTAATAATCACCGGCGCCACCTCAGGAATTGGTGCCGCTGCTGCAAAAGCACTAGTTGAGATGGGCTGCAAAGTTGTTCTAAATGCCCGAAACGAATCCCGCCTCAAAGAGATGGTTGCTTCGCTCGGCGAGAACGCAATCTATGTCGCCGGTGACTGTTCAGAACCTGAAATTTCTCGCGCGGTGGCAAAGGCTGCAATCGACAAATTCGGCACCATTGACACCATCGTTCCAAATGCTGGAATTGGTTTCTACGGTTCAATCCTTGATCACAGCGATGAAGATGTAAACCGCATGATGCGCACAAACTACGAAGGCACAGTTCATATTATCCGCGCAGCTCTTCCAACAATGTTGGCGAAGAAAGAGGGCGATGTAATTATCGTTGCATCAGTCGCCGGATTCCGCGGTGGCGATATCGAAGCTATCTATTCCGGAACCAAACATGCCCAAGTTGGTTTTGCTGGTTCACTAGATCGCGAACTTCGCGCAAAGGGCGTTCGTGTTGCACTTGTCTGTCCTGCTGGCGTTGAGACTGAATTCGCACTTGGCGTTGGTCGCACTGCTGGTGAAGATAAATTAAAAAATTATCTCCGCCCCGAAGATGTAGCTTTCCAAATCACAACCATTATGAGCCAACCACGTACGGTTCGCACTCACATATGGAAAATGTGGTCCATGCGGCAAGATTCTTAATAACTACTTAGCCCTTAACAACTGCGTTAACAATCGCCTCTGGCGTTGCGCTCTCGCCTACCTTCGCATCAATATTTGTCGCGATTCCATTTATTTGCGCCGCAGCCAGAAATGCTAATTGCGCCGCAATATCAGTCATCCAATACATCGCACTTGGCCCCGCTCGATCCAAAATTCGCTCGGCCTGTTCAATGCGCGCATCAGAGAACTTCTCAACATCGTTCTTATCATCTTCAATTACCGACAACAGATATTGCTTAATCTCAAATGCAATTCCAGTTTTATCGCCATCATTTTCAATAATCGCCTTTAGTTCGGCATCCAAACCGCGCACCTTGCGGCCATTTGTACCCAAGGTCAAAGCGCGCTCTCGTCGCTTTCGCGCCCTGCGCTCCAGATACAAGTAGACCAACGCTGCGATAAATAGAAACTCAAACATTGCTTGCTCCGTCCTGATCGACTACTACTAACCTACGCTCCATCGCCGACACTGAACAATGTCCACACCAATCTTTAAACCCTCGGCTACCCTGATACTTATGAGCAAAGAGATAAGTATCCAAAGCCTTCGTAAAGTAAATATCTTCGCTGGAGTTCTTCACCTGGCCCAAATGGCCGCGGTCCTCGCCTTAAGCAATGACTTCGCACTTCCAGTCACCGCGACATATATGGCTGGCCCTCCGGGATCCACATTCGCCGAACCAGTCACACTATTTAGTACACCAGTTGGTTTAACTGTCGCAATCTTCCTTGGTTTATCTGCACTCGCACATTTCATCGTCGCAAGCCCACAATTTTTTCCACGTTATAGCGCGGGCTTAGCAGCCAAGCGAAACTACTTCCGTTGGGTTGAATATTCAATTAGCTCTTCAGTAATGATTGTTTTGATCGCCCAAGTAACCGGTGTTGCTGAAGTTTCTGCCCTGATTTCAATCTTCGGCGTTAATGCTTCAATGATTTTATTTGGTTGGCTGCAAGAGAAATATGAGAACCCTGGCAATGGCGGTTGGCTGCCATTTATCTTTGGTTGCATAACTGGAATCGTTCCTTGGATTGCGGTGCTCTTTTATGTATTTTCTATCGGCGGCGTTGGCGATACTTCTGCCCCAGCATTTGTCTACGGAATCGTCTTGACCATATTTATCTTCTTCAACTCATTCGCACTCGTGCAATGGTTGCAATATAAGAAGGTCGGAAAATGGAGCGGCTATCTCCGTGGTGAGCGCACCTACATCACGCTCTCACTCGTTGCTAAATCTCTTCTGGCTTGGCAGATCTTTGCCAACACTTTAATTTCCTAAATAGACTGGGATAACGATTTCGTTGTAGTGCATAAAACCTGGTTTGAATGGCGGATCAAAACGACAAATTCGAGTTTCATCAGAGATCGCAATATTTTCTCTTTGTGCTGCGGCCCGAAGTTGCTTAGCCTTTATTTCTGATAACTCAGCTGTTGCTCTTCCCCGAAATGAAGCTGCGATGCAGGTCTCGCAATCTAATTCACGCAAGACAACTCGCGGATCATTTGGATGCGGCAGGTGACCAAAGGTGCTGCCCGAAGGCATAACGAAGGAGACAAACCATTCATCGGATTCCATGCTGTCTGCTCGCTGGGCTGCGATAACAGGAGCGGTCATTGCAATCGCCTGTGATGTTTTGTTTCCCTTGGATATGTATTTAAAGAGCGAAGAAAATGCGACACTCGAAGCGGTCGAGTAATGGGCTGAGACTTTTACTTCCGCTAGAACGCAAGGTTGATATTCTCGAACTTCGAAATCACTAAATGTTTGCAGAACTCTAAATTCTTGTCGCTCCGTCATAATCAGATAATACTTTGTATTTGAATTAAATTCCCACTAGCCCAAGTTAAATCTTTTTCGTTCTCATGAACTACAACTACAACGGTTTTTCCGCTATCGGCTAACTTCGTAAGAAGTTGAATTATTCGTTCTCTACTTTCAATATCCTGCGCGGCTAGCGGTTCGTCCAAAAGTAAGATCGGGGTATTTTGCGCAACTGCTTGGGCAATCACAACTCTTTGTGATTCTCCGCCCGACAACGTTGTTACAAGACGATCGGCGATGTTCGTAAGTTCAAGTTCTTTTATAACGCCATCTGCTGGCCCGGCCATTTCAATAACTTGTCTTACAGTAAAACCAAGGGAATAAAACTGGCTCTGTATCGCCATGGCACGAACCTTTGCTAATTTCGAAGGTGAAGTCGCCGCGGATTGCACTCCATCGATAATTATCGTTCCACTTGTTGGGGTGATTAAACCAGAAATTGCTGCGAGCAAAGTTGATTTCCCAGATCCATTAGGACCAACAATTGCGGTGATTGCACCGGATGGAATCTCTTGAGAAAACCCAGCAATAATCTCGCGCCCATCAATCTCTAACGTCATCGAAGAACCTGTAGGGCTTGTGATTACAAGGCTTGGTAACTGGGCCGGACGCAAGGCGTTTAGAGGTTTCTTATCAACAATTAAATATTGAACGTTTATCTCATCACCTTGCACATACCCAGCACGAAAGGCTTTCTTCTCTCCTACTTTTGTAAATGCTGCACGGATCGCAAATGAAACGGTTCCATCAACAAGCAACGGACCTTTACTTGCAGTTGTGTCGGTATTTAATAAGGCCACTGGCTGGTGAGCATATGCATGTCCACCGCCAGAGAAGGCTAAGGCCAGAGCCAGAATTAATAACTTACGCATGCTAAAACCCTAATTAAAGAAAGTTAGTTGTTCTTTACATATTCTGCTGCGTGTGGAAAGCCATTTGCTTCAAGCTTCTCGGCAATATTTTCCTTTACTGCCTTAACAACCTTGTGTGTTCCATCGCAATTCTTCTCTTCATCTCTTGTGTAACTGCATTGACAAGCTCCCATGAAGTGCCCCTTCTTCTAAGTAATGTTTAGGCAATCTTACAGGGATGTAGATGGGAAGGAGATACGAAGTGGCCTGGCTTGAATCTGGACTAGGGATTAGTAGATTTTTGTGGAATTCCTTTTACTCCGATCTTGGAGGCGAAGGTAAATTTAACAACCACTCTGTTCGCGGGGACTGAACTTGTAGAGCTCAATGTTGTGCTGGCGTTGTACAACAGGTCGATGTTGGACATATCCATCTTTGTACTAAATTGTTGGGAACGAAAAATGGCTTGCGAGGACGATTCAACGCCTTTATTGTA